>Ga0272444_10000826_pt1 | contig 31474 bp, 25 predicted proteins | sample SSMForm13_FD_201033 | JGI IMG/M metagenome (GOLD analysis project Ga0272444, IMG submission 201033) | Marine sediment archaeal communities from Little Sippewissett salt marsh, Falmouth, MA, United States - SSM-Form-13 | ecosystem: Environmental > Aquatic > Marine > Wetlands > Sediment ...
CTGTTGTTCGCCTGCGGCCCCTGCTGGGTGCTGCGGCCGCGCCCCTGATCCTGCTGGCCCTGGGCGCCGCCCTGGCCTGGCGCTGGCCCGAGGTGCGCCCGCCGGGTCAAACGGCGGCCGTCTGCAGGGCGCTGGCGGACCTGCTGCCGTTTCTGCCGTACGCGGTTTTCGGCCTTCTCCTGCTGGCGGGCGGCCGCTGCCACAACGCCGGCCTGATTCTCGGCGCGCCGTTGCTGTCGCTGGCCTATCTCGGATCTTCGGGGGGCGCGCTGCCCCTTGCGCTCGGGCCTTGCGGGATGTGCCTGGAGGCGCTGCTCCAGACGCTGCTGCCGCTCAATCTGGCTTTTCTGGCGCTGCTGACCCGCTCCCGGCTGTTTTCGTCCCGCGGCTGGGCGGCAGCCGTGGTGATCCTGCTGCAGACAGCGGGGCTGGCGCTGGTTTTTGGGCCGTCTTTCCCCGGTCACCAGCTCGCCCGGGCGCTGCTGCAGGACGCGGTCTCGGGGTGGTGCCCCCGCCTGGAAGTTGCCGATTGGCCGGCCGCCCGGCTCAGTCTGCTTCTTTCTCTGATGTTTCTATGCCAGCGGCTGATGCGGACCACGGACGGGCTGAGCGCCGGTTTCGGCTGCGCCCTGGTGGCCGCCTGGCTGGGAGTCGGCGCAGGTGGGCCGACGGCCGCGGTCTGGTTCACGGTTGCTGGCCTTATCCTGGGAGCGTCGCTTTTAGACAGCACCTACCGCCTGGCCTACAACGACGAGCTGACAGGGCTCCCCGGGCGCCGCAGCCTCAACCAAGCCCTGATGGGTCTCGGCCGGCGCTACGCCCTGGCGATGATCGATGTGGACCACTTCAAGCGCTTCAACGACCGCTTCGGGCACGACACCGGCGATGACGTGCTGCGGCTGATCGCCGCCCGGCTCGCCCGGATCTCCGGCGGCGCCCGGGTCTTTCGCTACGGCGGCGAGGAGTTTGCCGCCGTGTTTGCGGGCAAAAGCGCCGCCGCGGCCCGCAGCCACCTGGAGGCCTTTCGTCGGGCGCTGGCGCAAACGGCCTTTCGGGTGCGCCGCCACAAGGACGCCGCCCGGCCGGTCAGAGTCACGGTGAGCATCGGCGTCAGCGCATCCGACGGCCGCACCCGGAACCCTGCGGCGGTCCTCAAGGCCGCCGACCAGGCACTCTACCGGGCCAAACGGGCGGGCCGCAACCGGATTGTCGCCTGATCCGCGCTCAGCGGCGGCAGGGGCTGCGCTTTACAAGGCGCCCCAGGGTCTTTATTTTAAAATGCGTTTGTAAACCGGATTTCGAGTGGGCCCTGCCGGAGCGCCTGGCGTCCTTACCCGCGCTGGGTGCGCCGGTCGGCGAAAGGATGGTGCCGAATGTTTGACTTCAATGCCGAGGAGATTTTTCGGATGGCCGAGCAGCTTGAACGCAACGGGTCCGAATTTTACCGCAGCGCCGCGGCGGCCGCGGCCCGGCCCGAAGAAAACGATCTTTTGCTGCGGCTGGCCGCCATGGAGGATGCGCACCAAAAAACCTTCCAAACCATGCGCTCGGAGCTCGGCGATCTGGAGCGCAGCGCCACCGCCTTCGACCCCGACGGCGAGGCGATCCAGTACCTGCGGGCGCTGGCCGACACCCGCGTTTTCTTCGAAAAGAAGATCGACACCAGCTCGATGAAGGAAATTCTCAAGGCCGCCATCGAGGCCGAGAAGGAATCCATCCTCTTCTACCTGGGGATGCGCGCGACGCTGCCCACCAGGCTGGGCCAGAGCCGCCTGGACGAGATCATCCAGGAGGAGATGGGCCATATTCGCATGCTCAGCCGGGAACTGGTTCGGCTAAAGGAGTAGGCGGCCGACACCCTTCTTACTATCCTTCCCCTGCCGCAAACGCGCGCCGTGCGAAGGCTGGCGCTCCACCGGAACACCGTCAGCCCTCAATCCCCATCAGCTTGCCGGTTCTGGCCAGATCCTCCAGGGCGTCCCGGTTCAGCAACCGGATGGTGCGCCCCGCGACTTCGATCAGGCCCAGGCCGGCCATCTTGGCCATCATGCGCGAGAGGGTTTCGGGGATCGTTCCCAGCAGGCTGGCCAGCTGACCCTTGGAAATCGTCAGGGCGACGGTGTCCTCGGCGGCCTGCTCGGCCGCCAGATAGACCAGGTAGGAGGCCAGGCGGCCCGGCACCTCCTTGAGCGAAAGATTTTCGATTTGGACGGTAAATTGCCGCAGCCGCAGGGACAGCACCGCCAGCATGTTGAGGGCCAGCGAGGGCATGGCGCTGGTCAGGTCGACGAAGGCCTGCTTGGGGAAAAAAAGCAGTCGGCTTTGGGCGATCGCCTCGGCGCTGGCCGGAAAGGGTTTGCCGGAAAAAACGGGCACCTCCCCAAACGGCTCGCCCGGGCCGAAGATATGCAAAATCTGCTCTTTGCCTTCCGCCGAGACCTTGAAAATCTTTATCCGGCCGCTCATGACGACGTAAAAACCGCTTCCCGGCTGGCCTTCGGTGAAAACAATCTCCCCCTTGGCAAAACGGCGCGTGACCGCAATGGCGCAAACGGCCTGGAGCTGTTCCTCGGGCAGGCCGCCGAAAAGGGGTGTTCGGGCGACGACGTCCATTATTTTTTCCATGGCCTGAAAAAAAACCTATTTCTTGACCTAAGTCAAGGCGTCATCATCCAAGGCGGCCTATAAGGAAACCCATCAAGCGCAACAACCGTCAAACGGTCGCTTCTCCAAGGGCGGCCAAACCCCAACAACGACAGGAGGCAAGCCATGTTTTGTTTTCAGTGTGAACAGACGGCCAAGGGCGAAGGCTGCACCAAACTCGGGGTCTGCGGCAAGCAGCCCGACGTGGCGGCCCTTCAGGATCTTCTCGTATACGAAATCAAAGAGCTTTCACGGATTGCGGCGGAAGGCCGCAAGGTGGGGCTGGTGGATGCCGCGGTGGACCAGTTCACCAGCGAGGCCCTCTTTTCGACCCTCACCAACGTGGACTTCGACCCCGAGCGATTTGTGGAAATGCTGGCGCGCTGCGTCCAGGTGCGCGAAGACCTCAAAAAGCGCGTGGCCGCCGCAGGCGGCAAAACCGATTTCGGACCCCAGCGCGTAACCTATGCGCCCGGTGCCGGCAAGCAGGAACTGGTGGCCCTGGGCGAGCAGGTGGGCGTCAAGGCCGACCCGGACCTCGACCCGGACCTGCTCTCGTTGCGGGAGCTGTTGATCTACGGTCTGAAGGGCGTTGCCGCCTACGCGGACCATGCCCGGATCCTGGGCCAGGTGGACGACCGGGTGGACGCCTTCATCCACGAGGCCCTGGCGGCCACCCTGGACAAAAGCCTGAGCGCCGATGACTACGTCGGGCTGGTGATGAAGTGCGGCGAGATCAACCTGCGCACCATGGAGCTGCTGGATGCCGGCAACACCGGCGCCTACGGCCAGCCGGTCCCCACCCCGGTGCCCCTGGGCCAGAAGCAGGGCAAGGCGATCCTGGTCTCCGGCCACGACCTCAAGGATTTGGAGGAAATTCTCAAGCAGAGCGCCGGCAAGGGCATCACGGTCTACACCCACGGTGAAATGCTGCCCTGCCACGGCTACCCGGAGCTCAAGAAGTACCCGCACTTCTACGGCCATTACGGCACCGCCTGGCAGAACCAGGCGCGCGAGTTCGCCGCCTTTCCCGGTGCGATCCTGATGACCACCAACTGCATCCAGAAACCCCAGGACGCCTACAAGGGCAATATCTTCACCACCGGGCTGGTGGGCTGGCCAGGGGTTGCCCACATCGCCGACAAGGACTTCACCCCGGTGATCGAACGGGCCCTGGCGCTGCCCGGCTTCGCCGCTGACGTCCCCGGCAAGAGCGTCATGGTTGGCTTCGGCCACAACGCCGTTCTGGGTGTTGCGCCGGCGGTGATCGAGGCGGTCAAAAACAAGCAGATCCGGCACTTCTTCCTGGTCGGGGGCTGCGACGGCGCCAAACCCGGCCGCAGCTACTACACCGAGTTTGTCGAGAAGGTGCCCACCGACTGTGTGGTCCTGACCCTGGCCTGCGGCAAGTTCCGCTTCTTCGACAAGGACCTGGGCACCATCGGCGGCATTCCCCGTCTGCTGGACGTCGGGCAGTGCAACGACGCCTACTCGGCCATCAAGATCGCCTCGGCCCTGGCGGACGCCTTCGGCTGCGGGGTCAACGACCTGCCGCTGTCCATGATCCTCTCCTGGTACGAGCAGAAGGCCTGCGCCATCCTGCTGACCCTGCTCTACCTGGGGATCAAGGACATCCGGCTGGGGCCCTCGCTGCCGGCCTTCATCTCGCCCAACATCCTCAACGTCCTGGTGGAGAAGTTCAACATCATGCCCATCACGACGCCGGATCAGGACCTCAAGGCGATTCTCGGATAGACTTTTTTCTTATCATTGGCGGGGGCCCGGGACAGCGGGCTCCCGCCCGAACCCGACAACCGGAGGAACAGGCCATGCGATGCCCGGGACAGGACACCCAGTATTGGAACTCGAAAGCGATCTTCGAGGCCAAATGCCCCAAGTGCAACCACCCGGTGGAGTTCTTCAAGGACGACACCACGCGCAAGTGCGGGCACTGCGGCCACCGCTTCGTCAACCCGCAGATGGATTTCGGCTGCGCCGCCTACTGCCCGTTTGCCGAACAGTGCCTGGGGAGTCTGCCGCCGGAGTTGGTGGCCCAGAAGGAAAATCTCTTCAAGGACCGGGTGGCGGTGGAGGTCAAACGCCATCTGAAAACCGATTTCAAGCGCATCGGGCATGCCTCGCGGCTTGCGCGCTACGTTGAGCGCATCCAGCAGCGCGAAAAGGGCAACCCGGCCAGCGCCCTGATTGCCGCCTACCTGCTGCCCATCGTGGCTCAGGCCGCCGCCGATGGGGGCGCCGAGGCCTGGCGGCGGGCGGCGACCGCCACCGTCGGGGAATTTCTCTCCAAACTCGGCGCCGGTGAAAACCTGATCACCGCCGTTGCCGAGGTGCTGGCCGCTCTCTCCGGCGCCGACCCCCAGGCGCCGGTGGAGGTACGGGTGCTGCACGATGCGGAGGCGATTGTGCGCTTAGAAGATCAACAGAAAACTGCGCCCCTTCCGGCGGATGCACTCCAGCAGCAGCTCGACGGGGCTTTTTTGACCGACGGCGGCCGCGAGGCCGCGGCGGCGGTGCTGCTGAAGCCATGAGAGGATGAGAGATGAAGGTTTACCGCAAAATCATCGAGATCGACGAGGAACGCTGCGACGGCTGCGGACAGTGCGCCCTTGCCTGCGCCGAGGGTGCCATCCAAATCGTGGAGGGCAAGGCCAAGGTGATTTCCGACAACCTCTGCGACGGTTTGGGGGCCTGTATCGGCGACTGCCCCCAGGGTGCCTTGAAGATCATCGAACGCGAGGCCGAGGAGTTCGACGAGGAGGCCGTGGCGGCCCGTCTCGAACAGGAGGCGGATGTCCCCACGGGGTGCCCCTCGGCGGGCGTCCAGATTTTGACCGCGCCCGCCCCCTGTGCTGCGGCCAACCAGCCGGCCGGGTTCGAACCCGCCGCGGGGGGCGACTCCGCCTTGGGCCACTGGCCGGTCCAGATCCACCTGGTGCCGCCCACCGCGCCGTTTTTGAAAGGCGCCGATCTGCTGGTCATGGCCGACTGTGTGCCGGTGGCCTTTCCCACCGTTCACCGCGATTTCCTGCAGGGCCGGGCGGTGACCCTGGGGTGCCCCAAGTTCGACGACCGCGACGCCTACATCGAGAAGTTCAGCGCCATTTTCCGGCAGGCCGGGATCAAATCCATCACCACCGTGGTCATGGAGGTCCCCTGCTGCGCGGGGCTGCCCGATATCGTCAAAAAGGCCCAGAGCGCGGCGGGCACCCGAATCCCCACCGAGACGGTGGTGATCAGCACCCGCGGTGCCATCATCAAGCGGATCAGCGGCTGAGCGATCCTCGGGCCGAGGCGGGGGTTTCGGTGGGTGCCCGGCCCGGGCAGGCCCTCGCCGGGCTGCAGCGGAATTGACATGCCGGGCGGCGCTGGCTATAACGCCAGCAAGCCGCCGGCGGATTCGGCGGTCAACCCCGGCGGCCGCCGCCGCATCGGCCGCCTTGCAAGGAGCCGTCGCATGCAGATCTTCGTTTCCGGGTCGCTGGCCTACGACCGCATCATGGATTTCCCCGGGCGCTTTTCCGACCATATCCTTCCCGACAAGATCCACATTCTCAACGTCTGCTTCACGGTCAACGGCCTGACCGAAAAATTCGGCGGCACCGCCGGCAACATCGCCTACAACCTCAGTTTGCTGGGGGAAAAGCCGCAGATTCTGGCCGCGGCCGGCAGGGATTTCGAGCGCTACGCGCAGTGGCTGACCCATCTGGGTCTGCCCCTGGGCGGGATTCGCGTGATCCCAGAGGAGTATACCGCCGGGGCCTACATCACCACCGACAAGGCCGACAACCAGATCACCGGATTCAACCCCGGCGCCATGCGCCACCCTTCCCGCTTCGCCTTTGACGGCCTGCGCGGTGACGAGGCCATCGCCATCATCTCCCCCGGCAACATCGAGGATATGCTGACCTACAGCCGCACCTTCAAGCAGCGGGGGGTGCCCTACATTTTCGACCCCGGCCAGACCATCACGGCCCTTAGCGGCGCCCAGCTGACGGAGATGATGACCGGCGCGGCGCTGCTGATCTCAAACGACTACGAGCTGGAAATGATCATGCAGCCCACCGGTTTGGACCGCAGCGCCATTCTGCGGCGGGCCGGGGGCCTCATCACGACCCTGGGGGAAAAGGGGGCGCAGCTGACGACGGCGGCCGGCGAGACCCGGATTCCGGCCGTACCGGTGGCGCGGGTGGCCGATCCCACCGGCGCCGGGGACGCCTTCCGGGCCGGTCTGCTCAAGGGGCTGGTGACCGGGAGACCGCTGGCCGCGGCGGCCCGCATGGGAGCGGCATGCGCCAGCTTCGCGGTGGAATGCCTGGGCACCCAGGAACACGCCTTTGCCCTGGGGCGCTTCTGGGAGCGTTTCCAGGCCAGTTTCGGCGACGGCGGTGATGCCGCGGCGTGCGGCGCCTGACAGCGGCCGGCCGCTGCCGGGCCTTATTCAGCCCAGCAAATCGGCGGGCAGTTCGCAGGTTTGATCCATGGCCTTGCGGGATTCGACATAGTGTGCGGCCGCCAGGGCGGCGGTGCAGCCGTCGGCGGCCGCCACCACGATCTGGCGGGCGTATTTGGCCCGCAGATCACCGATCACGTAGATTCCGGGGGTGTTGGTGGCGCATTTGTCGTCGGTCTCGACGTAGCCGTCCATGTTAATCCGGGTGCCCTGGGGCACCAGGCGGTTGTTGGGGTTGAAGCCGATAAAGATGAAAACCCCGTCGGTGGCCAATTCCCGCTCGGCACCGCTCTGGGTGTCCTTCAGGCCGACGGCGCAAACCCCTTCCGCATTGGCCCTGATCTCCGTTAGCACCGTGTTCCAGAGAACCTCGATTTTGCACTCCGCCTCGATCCGCTGCTGCAGCAGCATGCCGGCCCGCAGGGCGTCGCGCCGGTGGGCGATGTAGACCTGCTTGGCCAGCTTGGCCAGGTAGAGGGATTCCTCGGCGGCGCTGTCGCCGCCACCCACCACCACCACCGTCTTGTTGCGGAAGAAAAAGCCGTCGCAGACCGCGCAGTAGGACACCCCTTTGCCGTAGTAGGTGTCCTCACCGGGAACCCCCAGCTTGCGGGGGCTGCCGCCGGTGCCGATGATCACCGCATGCGCGCTCAGGCGCCGCCCGTCGGCCAGGGTGACGCTGTGGCGGTCGAGCCCCGGGGTGATGGCGGCCACCTCCTGGGAGAGGACCTCCAGGCCATAGGCCTTGGCGTGCTGGAGAAATTTCTGGGCCAGCTCCGCGCCGCTGATATGTTCGAAACCGGGGTAGTTTTCCACCTCGTCGGACATGACTACCTGGCCGCCGGGCGCCGCGCTTTCGATCAGGACGGTCCTCAGCGCTGCGCGCATGGCGTAAATGCCGGCGGAAAGGCCGCCGGGGCCGCCCCCGACAATAATCAGGTCATAGAGCTCATTTTCAGGCATCTCGGGTCTCCTTGCAGGGGTGTCGCGTGGGTGCCCGCGCCTGCGGCGGGCGCAAGCGCGGACTGCTTCTCCCATACCGCTTGTGGACAGCATTAATCAAGGCTTTATTGCCGATCTCGGGCAGCCGGTCGCGGCCGGCGGGCGGCTGCAGTCGGCACCATCTTGCGGCATTATTTTTTTCCGGGGCCCTCAGCCTCCCGGCGGCGCAAGAGGGCCTCGTAGGCGGCGAGTTTTTCCAGGGCCTGGGCTTCGCTGGCAAGCTCTTTGATGGATTCTCGAAAGGCGCTGCTGTGGGGCAGCCCGCGGCTGAACCACCCCAGGCGGCTGCGCATCATGCGGCAGGCGTGCCGTTCGCCGAAAAAGCGGACCGATGCGCGCAGGTAGGCGCGCAGCGCGTCGAACCGCAGCGCGAGGTCGACCGGCGGCGGCGCCTGGCCCTCCAGCGCCGCCCGCACCTGGCCGAACAGCCAGGGGGCGCCGATGGCCGCGCGGCCGATCATGACCGCATCGCAGGCGGTTTTTTGGCGCATGGTGAGGGCATCCGCGGCGCAGGTGATGTCGCCGTTGCCGATCACCGGGATGGCCACCGCCGACTTGACGGCGGCGATCACGGGCCAGTCCGCGCAGCCGCGAAAGGCCTGGTCGGCGGTTCGGGGGTGAACGGCGATGGCATCCACACCGCAATCCTCCGCGATTTTGGCGATCCGCAGGGCCTGGGCGCCGGAGGCCTCCCAACCCGTGCGGATCTTGACCGTCAGCGGGATGCGGACCGCCTGGCGCACGGCCCCCAGCAGGGCCGCGGCCTTTTGCGGTTCACGCATCAGGGCGACCCCGGCGCCGCTTTTGACGATCTTTTTGACCGCGCAGCCGAAATTGATGTCCAGCACATCGGCGCCGGCGGCCTCAACCCGCGCCGCCGCCTCTGCCGTGATCCCCGGGTCCGAGCCGAAGAGCTGCATGGACACCGGCTTTTCGTCCGCGACACTGGCCAGCAGCCGGGCGGTTTTGGCCGACCCGTGGACCAGGCCGTTGGCGCTGACCATCTCGGAGCATACCAGGGCGCAGCCGGCCGCGCGGGCCAGGAGCCGGAACGGCAGGTTGGTGATGCCCGCCAGCGGGGCGAGAACGGTCGGGTTTTCGAGGGTCAGGGATCCAATGCGCATGGCCGGGTGTCGTTTTTTCGCCGGCCGCTCTCCGGGGCGCCGGCGGGTTTGGCAGGGGGCTGCCGCTTTAACACGATTGGCGCTGGCGGGCAAGCACCTCTGCGGCCCTCGCCGCAGGCGCTGGGGCGGCGCTCGGCTGGGCGTAGCAGTAAAGGCAGTTGTGAAAGCAGGGCTGCCGGCGGTAGTCGCCGACGTCCGCCGACAAGCTGCAGCCGCAGCCCTTTTTGACCCGCTGGCCGCCGTCGCGGCGCAGGGAGACCCGCCCGCCGTAAAGACCCATCAGCAGGGCGCCCGGGATGCAGCTGGCCGGGGCGAGCGGCGCGGCCGGCGGCAACGCGGCCAGGACCTGGACCTCGCAACAGGTTTCAAGCCGGATGCCGTGCGGGGCCAGGGCGTTTGCCAGTTGTTTCAGCAGGGCGGCCTTGCGGGCGATGGGCGGGTCCCAAAAGGCCATCCCCGGCAGGTGCGCCGTGCGCCGCGCGATTTTGGCGTAGTCGTCACGAAAGCTGGTGATGCAGCGGGTGATCCCCAGGGCGCCGGCGTGCCGGGCGATGCGGTCGAAATCGGCCAGGTTGTCGTGGATCCCCCCGCCGTTTTGACGGTAAAAACAGATCGGGTCGAAGCGCCAGGCGACGGCCGCCGGCCCGAAGGCCCGCACCAGGGCCGCCATCTGCGCCAAGCGCTCCGCAAGGGGCGGCACGCGCGGCTCCAGGAGGCGGTCGGTGGAGTTGAGGGTGAAGTTGAAATATAGGTTGTAGCCCAGTTGCCGCAGTTTCTGGCCGTAGCGGCCGGCTAGAAAAGGGCCGAAGTTTTTGGACCAGAAAACGATCGTGTGAACCTCGCGCCGGCCGGCCGGAACCCGCCGCGGACGCCGGTTGAAGGGGTTTTCAACGCTGAAAAAGCCCCTGGCGATACCCGCCATGAACCACGGCATGTAAAAGGCGGGGATATCGGTCCGGCGCGAGGCGGAGATGACGGTGGGCGGGCCTTGGGCGGCGGGGTGCATCAGGTGTCGGTTTTCTTCTTTGGCGCCAGCCGGATGACCTTGGCGGCCCCCTGGGGCTGCGGGCCGTCGCCGGGGGCGGGCTTTTCCGCGGGCGGGCGCGCCGGCTGGGGCGCCTCGACCCGCTCCAGGCGCATGCGTTTGCCGTTCATGGTGAATTCCTGCCCGTTGATATAGGCGTCGCGCAGGATCCAGGTGACCACCTGCAGCGGGACCTGCAGCATCAGCAGGGTGACATGGTACCAGCCGGGCTTGTGGTCGGCCGCGATCTCCTCGATGCGGGCAAAGCCCAGCGGCTTATCCTCGAAGTGGATCAAAACGATGTCGTTGATACCGGTCATGGCGGCAATCCTCGGGCGGTGGCCCCGGCGGTTGATCTTCTCTCCTCTTATAAGTCCGAGCGGGGGTGGGATCAAGCAAAAACGGCCATCCGGTGTGACCCTCCAAAATGAATTTTGATTCATAAATCCGGCGTTCCCCTCCGTCCCTCCCGACACCTCGCCGCCGCCGCGGGACATGGCCCAAATCCTTATTATGAAAGAATTACAAAACCTGAATAGCCGGCTCTGGGTTTTTAGCTTGACAGTCGCGGCCGGGGCTTGATAAATGAATGAGTATTCATTCAATTGTTGATTTGCTGGCGTCCACGTCTCAACTCAGGAGGGAATCATGATCAGGAAGATAAAGAAAGCCGCGGTTATCGGGTCCGGCGTCATGGGCGGCGGGATCGCCGCTTTGCTGGCCAGCGCCGGGGTGAAAACCCTGCTGCTGGACATCGTGCCCTTTGACCTCAAGGATGACGAAAAAAACGACCCCGCGGCCCGCAACCGGATCGTCAAGGCCGGCCTGGACGGCATCCTGCGGGCCCGGCCGGCGCTGCTGATGCAGCCCCGGGATGCGGAGCTGATCACCATCGGCAACCTCGAGGACGACTTCGACCAATTGGCCGAGTGCGACTGGGTCGTCGAGGTGGTGGTTGAGAACCTGAAGATCAAACAGGCCCTTCTGAAGCGCATCGACCCGGTTCGCAAAGCCGGCGCGATCGTCTCCAGCAACACCTCCGGGATCCCCCTGAAGGCCATGTCGGCAGGGCTCTCCCAAGGTTTCCGGGAGCACTTCCTGGGGACCCATTTCTTCAACCCGGTGCGTTACATGAAGCTCTTGGAGCTCATCCCCGGAGAGGACACCCTGCCGGAGATTCTCGACTTCATCGCCGACTTCGGCGAACGCATCCTGGGCAAGGGGATCGTCTGGGCCAAGGACACCCCCAATTTCGTGGGCAACCGCATCGGGGTCCAGGGGATCGTCAAGGCCATGCAGCTGATGGTGGAAGACGGCCTGACGATCCCGGAAGTCGACGCCCTCTTCGGGCCCGCCATGGGGCGCCCCAAAACCGCGATGTTCAAAACCACCGATCTGGTGGGGCTGGACACCATGGCCCACGTGGCCAACAACACCTACGCGCTGGTGGTGGACGATGAGCAGCGGGAGAGCTTCAAAATCCCGGCCTTCATCGACGCCATGATCGAAAAGAAGCTCCTGGGCAAGAAAACCAAGGCCGGCTTCTACAAGACCGACCTGACGCCGGAGTGGAAGAGGCTGCGCACGGTGATCAACCCCGCCACCCTGGAATACGAGCCCTTCGAGGCGCCCGAGTTTCCCTGCCTGGCGGCGGCCAAGAAGGCCGGCAGCCTGCCCGAGAAGATCAGGGCCGTGGTTTACGGCGACGACCGCGGCGCCCGCTTCGCCTGGAAGGTCCTGGCCCACGGCCTGGTATACGCCGCCAACCGGATCCCCGAAATTTCGGACACCATTGTTGAAATCGACAACGCCATGAAGTGGGGCTACAATTTCGAGCTGGGGCCCTTCGAGACCTGGGACGCCATCGGGGTGGCGGAGTCGGTGGGTAAAATGGAGCAGGAGGGCATCCCGGTGCCCGCCAACGTCCGCGCAATGCTGGCGGCGGGCCACACAACCTTCTACAAGTCCCAAAACGGGCGGACCTTCTTCTACGATTTCGCAAGCGGTGAATACCGGGAGCGCCAACTCAGCCCCAACATCCTGTCCCTCGCGGCCCTCAAGGGGGCCGGCAAGGTGGTCAAGACCTGCAAGTCGGCCTCGCTGATCGATCTGGGCGACGGCGTTTTCTGCTGCGAGTACCACACCAAGATGAACGCCATCAACCGCGAGATCGTCGCCTTCATGGGGGAGGCCTTCGACTACGTCGACCAAAACGGGGTCGGCCTGGTGATCGGCAACCAGGCTGGTGGGATGCCCGGCGCCTTTTCCGCCGGCGGCGATCTCCTCTACATGGCCTCCCTGGCCCAGGAGGGCAAGTTCAGCCAGATCGACGAATTCCTGCAGATGGCCCAAAACGGCATCCAGCAGGCCCGCTATGCGTATCTGCCGGTGGTCGCAGCACCCTACGGGCTGACCCTGGGCGGCGGCTGCGAGGTCTGCCTGGGGGCGGCCGACAAGATCGTCGCGCACGCCGAACTTTACATGGGGCTGGTGGAAATCGGCGTGGGGCTGCTGCCGGCCGGCGGCGGCTGTCTGAACCTGTGGAAGAAATTTTTGCAGGCCCTGCCCGAGGCCGTCTCCGATTTCGACCTGGGCAAGCTCTTCACGCCGGTGTTCATGTCCATCGCCATGGCCAAGGTCTCCACCTCGGCGGCCGAGGCCCGCGCCAACGGCTTTCTCGGCCCCCGCGACCGGATCGTGATGAACCGCGACTACCTGATCGGCGAGGCCAAGCGGGAGGTCCTCAAAATGGTCGCCGACGGCTATGCCCCGCCGCCCAAACGCAAAATCCGGGTGCTCGGCGAGGCCGCCCAGGGCATGATTCAGGCGGAGCTTTTCAACCTGTTGAGCGCCAAGTTCATCACCGAATACGACGCCTTCCTGGCCAAACGGATCGCCTTTGTCCTGAGCGGCGGCGAGGTGCGCACCAACAGCGAGGTTGAGGAAGAGGTGATTCTCAAACTGGAACGGGAGGCCTTTGTGGATTTCTGGCGCGAGGAGAAAACCCAGGCCCGCGTGGCCCACATGCTCAAGACCGGCAAACCCCTGAGAAATTGATCCGCAGACACCCTTTGTGAGTACAGGAGGAAATCATCATGCGCGATGCCTATATCGTTTCATCCGTCAGAACGCCCGGATGCAGGCGGGCCAAGGGGGCCTTCAAGGACACCCGGCCCGAAGACCTGCTGGCGTTCATTCTGCAGGCGGCTGTTGCCAAGGCCCCCGGGCTGGACCCCAAGGAGGTCGAAGATCTCATGATCGGCTGTTCTTTCCCCGAAGCCGAGCAGGGGCTCAACATCGGCCGGCTCGCCGGTCAGATCGCCGGTTTTCCCGAGACGGTTTCCGGCGCCACCGTCAACCGCTTCTGCTCCTCGGGGCTGGAGGCCATCGCCCTGGCGTCGCTGCGGGTGATGGCGGGCTGGTCGGAGGTCACCGTCGGCGGCGGGGTGGAGTCCATGACCTACGTGCCCATGGGCGGCAACCTGCCGCGCCCCCACCCCGAACACACCCGCAAGCAGGCCGATCTCTACTGCTCCATGGGCATCACGGCTGAAAACGTGGCCAACCGCTACCAGATCAGCCGCCAGGACCAGGACGAATTCGCCTACCATACCCACATGAAAGCCGCCAAGGCCAAGGCCGGCAAGCTTTTCAGCGAGATCGTGGCGACCCCCGCGGCGCGGTTCGTGCCCCAGGCCGACGGCACTTTCAGACGCGAAACCTTTCTCCAGGACTTTGATGATGGCATCCGGGAAACCACCACCGTCGAGGCGCTGGCCAAGCTCAACCCGGTCTTTGCCGCCGGCGGGTCGGTCACCGCCGGCAACTCCTCCCAGACCACCGACGGGGCCGCGGCGGCCGTCATCATGAGCCCCCAGAAGGCGGCGGCGCTGGGTCTCAAGCCCATCGCCAAGCTCAAGTACTACACCACCGTCGGCTGCCGGCCCGACGAAATGGGCGTCGGCCCGCGCTACGCGATTCCCAAGCTGCTTGATATGGCGGGCCTGAATATCGCCGATATCGGCCTTTTCGAGATCAACGAGGCTTTCGCCTCCCAGGCGCTTTACTGCATCCGGGAACTGGGTCTGGACCGCTACATGGACCGGGTCAACATCCACGGCGGCGCCATCGCCCTGGGGCACCCCCTGGGATGCACCGGCGCCAAGCTCTGTGCCACCCTGCTGGCCAACATGCAGCGCCTGGAGGTCCGCTACGGCGTCGAGTCCATGTGCATCGGCGGCGGAATGGGCGCCGCAGCGCTTTTCGAGCTCTGCGACTGATCGTGGCCGCCGGGCCCCGCCGGCGGGGCCCCTGGCCGGTGCAAACCGGGCCAGAGGGCCCTGCCGCCGGACTTTCGGCCGTATTGACATCCCTCCGCCTTTCCGCCATACTCCCCCCGGATTTTCGCCGGAAATCGGCATCCGTCAAGCGGTGCGTATCTGCCGCTGAATGCAAGTGAGCAAGTGACCCGGAATCGGTTCGGGCGATCCGCCTCCGCACGGCGGACCGCCCCCCGGGTGAGCGCGCCAAAGGCGCGTCGTCACGCCCGCCCTCTGCACGACCCCCGGGGGGAGGGCATGCCCAGCGGTGCAATCCAGCGGTGCGGCAATTCCCCAGGAGGTGTGCCAGTGAAAAACGGAAAATGCCCCAAATGCGGTTCCAAGGAGGTATACTGCGGTGACGATGTGCACCCCAAAAGCGGGCCTTTCGGGAGCAATTCGATCCCCGTCAGCCTGACTTCCATCGCGTCCCTGGACAATTATGTCTGCACCGACTGCGGCTACCTGGAGAGCTACATTGCCGACCCCGCAAAGCTGAAGGAAATTTTCGTCAAATGGCGGCGGATCTCGTGAGTGCAACCGCCGCGCGAGCGTCAAGCGCCGGGGCTCTGTAAGCGTTGCCGCGGGTGCTGCTCTTCAATCCGATCCAACCAGGGCAGGAAGATGGGATTTGCAAGCGGGGTCAACCACATGAGAGGCTTCAGACGACTGGGCGCCATTGCCCGCGTGCTGGTGAGGCACGGGTTCGGGGTTGTGGCCGACCGCTTGAGCGCCCGCCCCGTGAGCCGCCGGAAAACTGACGGGCCGACCGCCAGCGGTTCGCCCGCCCCGCGGCGCATCCGCCGGGTGCTGGAGGAGCTTGGGCCCAGCTTCATCAAGCTGGGGCAGCTGATGAGCACCCGGGCCGACGTTTTCCCCCCGGAGTACATCGACGAGTTCAAGAAACTGCAGGACCAGGTGCCGCCCCTGGCCTTTGCCGAGATCAAAGCGCTCATCGAAGCCGAGCTGGGACAGCCGCTGACCGCGCTTTTCGCCGATTTCCCGGCCGAGTCGATTGCGGCCGCCTCGGTGGCCCAGGTGTATGCCGCCCGTCTTGCGGACGGCACCCCGGTGGCCGTCAAGGTCGTGCGGCCGGGGATCGCCAAGAAAATCCGTGAAGACATCCGGCTGATGTACACCCTGGCCGCCAGACTGGAAAAAAGCTTCGCGCTGGGCCGTGTCCTGGGGGCCGTCAACATCGTGCAGGAGTTCGAACGCACGATTTTCAACGAGCTCGACATGCTGCGGGAGGCCGGCAATATCGAGAAGTTCGCCGCCAACTTTAAGAGCGTCGAGGATATCTGCGTCCCCGAGGTCTACTGGGAGCTGACCACCCCCTCGGTTCTGGTGATGTCCTTCGTCGAGGGCGTCAAGGTCGACGAGGTGGCCGCCATCCGCGCGGCCGGCATCGACCCCCGGGAGATCGCCCTGATCGGGCTGCGGTCGCTTTCGCGCCAGTTGATGGAGTTCGGGTTCTTTCACGCCGACCCCCACCCCGGCAACACCATCGTCATGCCCGACGGGCGGGTGGGCCTGGTGGACTTCGGCATCATGGGCTACCTCGACGAGGAGACCATGCACCAGGTGGCCCACGTCTTTCTGGGTTATGCCGAGCGGGACTACGATCTGGTGATGGAGGCGCTGCTGGCCTCAGGGGTTCTGCCCTCCGAGGGGGTCGACCTGGCGCGTTTTCGGCGGGACCTCAAGGATATCAGCGAGCCCTTCTACGGGCGCTCGCTGCAGACCATTTCCGTTCGGGACGTCTACGACCAGGTGATGCAGCTGGTGTCCAAATACCAGATCCACCTGCCGCGCAACCTGCTGCTGCTCTTCAAGACCCTGATCCAGACCGAGGCCCTGGGAAAAACGCTGAACAGTGACGCCAGCATCCTGACCGTGATGAAGCCTTACGCGCGCCAGCTCCTCCAGAGGGGCTACGAGTCCCGTAAAATTCTGCGCAACATGGGCCAGGAGCTGCGCAACAGCGGCAACTACCTCAAAACCGCACCCAAGCTGATCCACGACATCCTCAAGCAGACCGCCACGGGCAAGCAGGTGGTCGCGCTGCGGCACACCGGTTTCGACCAGTTGAATCAAAAATTCGAAAGGAGCGTCAACCGGCTGGTCATCGGCCTGATCGTCTCCGCTTCGACCATCGCCGCGGCCCTGATTCTCAATTCCGATCAGACGGTGATTCAGTTTCAGGTGCGCCTGCTGGGCTATCAGAGCCTCTCCCTGACCGCTGTTCTGGGGGTGGTGGGCTACTGCATCGCCACCGTGCTGGGGCTTTGGCTGATCATCTCGATTTTTCGTTCCGGCAAGCTGTGAGCCATCCGCGGCGGCCGAATTTAGACGGTTCCGCAAAAAGCCCAATTTCTGCGTTGCGCTGCATCTCGAATTCGCTGCGGCGTAAAGAAGTACGCCTCACGGCGCTGAGATTTGCGCGCCGCAACTTGAATTTTTTGCGAAACCCTCTGGTTTTTGACTTTTGTCTTACCGGTTCGTCAATTTTATTACCCGACCCGGCCCCGGTCTACGCCTGCGCCCCGGCGTTGCCGCCGGCCGGCCGTTTAAACCGCACCCCTTGCCTCTCCGTCGGAGGGCCGGAATTTCAACTCGATGCTGCGACTGATCCGTGATTGGCTGAACCGCTATTTTTCAGACCCCCAGTCCCTCATCCTGGGGCTGCTGCTGCTGGCGGGGTTTCTGATCGTCATGTTTCTGGGGGAGATGCTGACCCCGGTTTTCGTGGGTCTGGTGATCGCCTACCTGCTGGACGGCATGGCGATCGCTTTGCAGCGCATCAAAGTGCCCCGGCTGGTGAGTGTGTTGCTGGTTTTTTTGCTTTTTCTGGCCATCTTGTTCATTCTGGTGGTGGGGCTGCTGCCGCTGCTCTCGCGCCAGATCGGGCAGCTGCTCCAGGAACTGCCCGCGATCGTCGCCAACGGCAGGGACCTGCTGATGCGCCTGCCCGAACGCTACCCCGAGTTCATCACCCAAACCCAGATCCGTCAGGTGCTGGACTTCATCGGCGGTGAGCTCTACGTCATGATCCAGCGCCTGCTGACCCTCTCGGTGGCCTCGGTCCGCGGCCTGATTTCGATCCTGATTTACACCATCATGGTGCCGGTGATGGTCTTTTTCTTTCTCATCGACAAGGCCAAGCTGCTCGACTGGGTCAGCCAGTTTCTGCCCGACCACCGGGGTCTGGCCGTGGAGGTCTGGGGGGTGGTGGACCAGCAGATCACCAACTACGTGCGCGGCAAGATCTGGGAAATCCTGATCGTCTGGGGGGTGACCTACGCGACGTTTTACTTCATGGGGCTGCGGTTTGCCATGCTGCTGTCGCTTTTTACCGGTCTCAGCGTTCTGATCCCCTATATCGGCGCCATCTTCATGACCCTGCCGGTGGCGGTGATCGCCTTTTACCAGTGGGGCTGGGGCGCCGATTTTGCCTACGCTCTGCTGGCCTACCTCATCATCCAGATCCTGGACGGCAACCTGCTGGTCCCGCTGCTGCTGGCCGGGGTGGTCAACCTGCACCCGGTCGCCGTCATCAGCGCAATCCTGGTTTTTGGCGGGCTCTGGGGATTTTGGGGACTTTTTTTCGCCATTCCGCTGGCCACTCTGGTGCATGCCGTGATCAAAGCCTGGTTTGCCCAGCACCGCCGGGTGCATGCGCAGTAGCCGGGTGAAGCGCTTTGGGCTTGCCTTGGCCGTCGTAGGCGCTGTGTTGCTGGCCCTGGCCCTGTGGCTGGGCCCGCGCTTGTGGGATCAGCAGTGGATGAAAAGCCGGGTGGCCGCCCAGCTCTCGGCGCGTGTCGGCGGTGAAGTCGCCTTCGACCGGCTGGCGGTGACCTTTTTGCCGCGCTTGCGCGTCCAGTTTAGCGGCTGCCGGATCTCCGTCCCTGGGGTCGGGCGCGGCGACCTGCCCCAGGCGACCCTTTACCCGCGGCTGGCGCCGCTTTTGATGGGCCAGCTGAAGCCGGCCGCGATCTCCCTCCTGGCCCCGGAGGTCGCCCTGCAGATGCCGGCGGCTGTCCCCCGGGGGCAGATTTCGGACGTCGCGCCGCCCTTCGATCTGACCATCGTGGGGGGGCGATTGGAAGTGAGCCGGGGCGCCCAGCGGCTGCTGCATCTGGCCGATCTTGACTTGCAGGTGAGCGGCTCCCGGGGCCGCCCCCGTTTCGAATTGCAGTGCCGCTCCAGCCTCTGGCAGCGCCTCGTCGCCGCCGGCCAAACCCCCAGCGGCGAGAAGGTCCTGCGCGGCCAGGCCGAGGTCACCGGCTTTGCGCCCGCCGCACTGCTGGAGACTTTCGCGCCCGCGCCCGCCGCCCACTTGCAGCTCGCCCCGATCGATTTGACCGCCGCCTTTACGGCCGCCGCCGGCTCCGGCCTGCAGGCCCGGCTGCAGAGCCCCCGGCTGGGGGCCACCGTAACGGGCACCAGCGGGCAGTCCGCTCTGGCGGGCGAGGATTTGGCCCTCTCGATCGCCCTGAACGCCGCGGGCTGCGAAATCGAACTCGAACCCCTGCGGGTGACGGCGCCGGCGGCGGTTCTTTCCGGCCGCATGAAGCTTGCGCCCCAGACGCCCCGGCTGGTGCTGGCGCTGAGCGGGCGGGAGGTGGACCTTAGCGCCGTGCGGCAGGCGCTTAAGGACCTGCTGGGCGATCACCCGGTGGTGCGCCGGGTGCTTGCCATCGTGCGCGGGGGCCGCCTGCCCGAAGCGCAGTGGGACGCCTCGGGGAATACCTGGCGGGAGCTTTTCGGGTGGGAAAATTTCCGCGCTCGGACCCGGCTTGTCGACGGGCGCGTTTTTGTGCCCAAGCCGGGGCTGGATCTGAACGACGTGGCCGGTGAGGTGGTAATTGCCCAGGGGCGGCTGACCGGCAGCGGGCTGCAGGCCCAGTTGGGGAATTCCTCGGGGCGCGACGGCGCGCTGCACCTGGGATTGACCGAAGCGGCCGAGGCCCCCTTTGGGCTGGACCTGCAGGTGGCGGCCGATCTTTCCCAGCTGCCGCCGGTCCTTAAGCGCATCGGCGGTCCCCCGGCCTACCTGGCCGAGCTGGCCAAGCTCGATGCGGTCAGCGGGCGGGGGCTGGGGCGTCTGAAGCTCGAAAAAACGCCGGCGGGCATGGCGGTCGTCGTGGCGGTGGAGGAATTCGATCTCGAAGCCGATTACCAGCGGCTGCCCGCCCGGGTGAGCCTGGCCGGGAGCAGCTTTTTCCTGGATTCAAGTGAGATCCGGGTGGCCGGGCTGGGCGGTCAAATGGGCGGGACGACCTTTAAGGGGCTCTCGGCACGGCTGGGCCGGCGGCCGCCCTACGCCCTGGAGCTCACCTCCCTGGCGGCCAGCGCCGCTCTCTCCGAACTCTTCCCCTGGCTGCTGGGCTTTCCCGCCCTGCAAGAGCCCCTGGCGCGGTTGGCCCCGCTCTCCGGGGGAGTCGAACTGGCGACCGCAACCCTTTCCGGGCCGCTGTTTGCCCCGGCGCGCTGGCGTTTCCAGGCCACCGGCCACCTGGTGGCGGTTGCAGCCGGGGCCGGGCTGCTGGGGGCGCCGCTGGAGGTCGCCGCGGCGCGCTTCCAGGCCCAAAACGGCCGGCTGCAGTTTGACGATGCCGCCCTGTCCTGGGAGGACGCCCGGCTGACGGCCGCCGGCAGCCTGGTGGGGTTTCCCGGGCCTGTTCCGGAGCTCGACCTGACCGTGGGCGGCGTGCTGCAGGCCGTTTCGGCCGCCCGGCTGCTGGAGCGGCTGGGGGCGCCGGCGGGGCTGGGCGTGCGCACCCCGCTGAAGATCGCCGACGGCCAATTGAAGTGGCGCGCCACCGGTGCAGTCGGCTTCAGCGGCAATCTGAGCGTGGCCGACGGCCCCGGCGTGGACCTGGAAATCCGCCAGGATGAAGAAAAGCAGCGCTTTCAGCAGGTCAGCATCCGGGATGGGGAGAAGCTGGCCACCCTGAGCCTGGATCTTTCCCAGGGGGTTGCCGGGATCGCCTTTGACGGGTACCTGGAGCGGGCCACGCTGGAAAGGCTGATCATCAGCGACCAGCTGCCCAGCGGGTGGCTGCGCGGCGCCTTCAGCGCCCGGATTCCCCTCGCCGCGCCCGTGGAAGCCAGCATCAGCGGCCGCCTGGCGGGCGAGAATATCGTCTTGCCGGGCCCCTTAACGGGCCCGCTGATCATCCACGCCATCGCCCTGGAAGGCCATGGCGAGCGGTTGCGGGTCGGCGCCGCGGACCTGGCCTGGAAGGGGCAGCGGTTTCAGCTCCAGGGAAACCTCAGCCGGCGTGAAGGGCGGCTGGTGGCAGACATGGAGGCCATGGCCGACCGGATCGACGGGGACCAGCTGCTGCCGCCGGCTGCGAGCAGCCCCTTGGCCGGGGGGGAGGCCAGACCATGGCCGAAGCTGGCGGGGCGGCTGGGGGTCCGGGTGGGGATCCTGACCCTGGGCGGCCGCACGTGGCGGCCGGTGGGCGCCGAGGTGCGCTTTGACGACCAGCGGGTGGAGGTGGCGCTCCAGGACGTGGCCCTTTGCGGGATTCAAACCGGCGGATATGTCACCCTGACCCCCCGCGACGTGCGCCTGGATTTGAAGACGACGGCGCAAGACGGTGCCCTGCGCGAGGCCCTGGACTGCCTCTGGGGCCGCCAGGATCTGATGGACGGCCGCTTCGATTTGCAGGCCAGCATCTTCGGCGCCGGCCCGGCCGTCGATCTGCGCAGGCAATTGCGGGGGCCGCTTCGCCTGCAGGCCCGCGCCGGAAGAATCTACCGCTTCAACCTGCTCACCAAGATTTTTTCCCTGCTGAACATCACCGAGATCTACCGCGGCGAGCTGCCCGATCTGGTCGGTCAGGGGTTTGCCTACAGCGCAATCGATCTCACCGCCCGGTTCGAGGAGGGTCGGCTGGTGATCGAAGAGGCGGTCCTGGATGCCCCCAGCATGAAAATCGTCTGTGGGGGAAGCGTGGATCTGATCGCCCAGCAGATGGATCTCACCTTTCTGGTGGCGCCGCTAAAGACCGTCGACCGCCTTCTGGGGTGGGTGCCCATGGTCAGCCATGTTCTGGGGGGGACCCTGGTCTCCTTTCCCGTCCGCGCGACAGGCGACCTGCGCGACCCCAGCATCGTGCCGCTTTCCCCTTCGGCGGTGGGTGCCGGGCTGCTGGGTATTCTCAAAAACATCCTCACGCTGCCGGTAACCCTGATCGATCTCTTGACCCCCGGGGACGAGGCCGAGGAGTGAGCCCGGCCCCAAGCCGGCAGCTTCAGGGCTGAGAAAGCGGAAAAAAGTCCAAAATTTTGGATGGTGGTGTAGAAAGTCCAAGCTGCGGCGCGCAAATCTCAGCGGCGTGAGGCGTACTTAACCTACGCCGCAGCGACTTCGAGATGCAGCGCAAGGCAGAAATTGGACTTTGTACGCCGCCATCAGGGTTGGGCGGCGGCGTCCAGCGGCAGCGTGATCACCCGCGTCGTGCCGGTTTCCACCTGCACCAGTTCCAGCCAGAGTTTGCGGGCCGAGGGTGCTTCGCCGGGGAAAAAGAGAAACCCGTGGGCCAGGCTGTTGGGGCCGATCTGTCTGTTTTCGAGGCTTTTTTCGCGGAGGTCCTGGCTGATCCGGCGACGCGCGTCATCGGAGCTGTAGCCTTTGATGCCGCCCAGGGTGCCGCCGGCGGCCGCGCCCACGGCGGCCCCCTTGCCGGCGCTTTCCAGCACGTTCTGACCGGTGACGATGCCCACCGCCGAGCCGATCAGGGCGCCGGCCGCGGCCCCGAAAAATCCGGCCTTGGCCCCTTCGGAGAAAACCTCCTGGGTCTTGGAGAACCCGCTGACGCGTTCGTAGGCGACCTGGCGCGCCAACAGCGGCCAGAGGTTGCCGCCGTCGTCCTCGAGGTAACTCTGGGCGGCATTGATTTCCAGCCCCTGGCGGCCCTCATTGTGGAACACCACCTGGACCGGCAGGAGCCCGCTGCCGCGGATATCGAAGCCGAACGCCTCACGGGCTTCCTGGGGGTCGTTGAAGGCTTTGGCGCCCAGCGTGGTCTCCATCACCGTCAAGGCGTTGGGATAGGCCGCGGGCGGCCTGAAGGAAACCGGTTTGGCCTGGTAGGTTCGGCCGCAGGCCGCCAAGGCCATGGCGGCGCCCAGCAGGACCAGAGTAGACAGAATGCGTTTCATGGGCTGCTCCTCGCGGGGGGCGGATGGGCCGCCCCGTTTTCCTGCTAAAAAGCTCCCAGCTGGCAGGGTTTGATTTTGATTCCCAAGGCTTCACAGGCCCCGCTGACGGCCATTTTGCGGAGCTTGAAGCGCTCGGCCAGCGCCCACGCGGTACGGCAGGGCAGCCGTCCCTTTTCAAGGGCGGCCTGGATGGCCGCCGCCAGCTCGGGCGTCTCCGGCGGCCGGGGCGTTACGATGCGCTTCTGCGGGCTGTAGCCGAAAAGCCCCAGCTGGCATTTCACCAGCCGGACCCCCATCAGGTCCAGGGTTTGGCCGACGGCTGCGGGGGCGACCCCCAGGCCCGCGGCGATCTGGAAGGCCACGGCGCAGGGCAGCTCGCCGGTGGGCGCATGCCGCCGAACCGCTTCCTGAATCAGTGGGTCCGGCGCTGCGTTGGGGGGGTGTTTGGGGCCGAATTTGGAAGGGGGCGCGGCTGTCATCGGTGGTTTCCTTTCGCTGGGGGGATGGCCGTTTTATAGGGCAATTTGGGTCCGGGCACAATTGCAAAGCGTTAGGCGCCTGCCACTTGATCAATCTCAAGGTCTCTGTTAGAGAAAACCAGTCGGGCGCCGCGCCCGATGAACCGTGCCACAGACCGCCGCGGCGGTCGCTGCATGAGGGGCAGCCGACGCCATGACCATTGTTGCAGAACGCCGCTCGACGCGCCAGATCCGGGTCGGCAGCCTCGCCGTCGGCGGCACGGCCCCGGTGGCGGTGCAGTCCATGACCAACACCCGCACCCAGGACGTCGCCGCAACCGTCGCCCAGATCCGGCGGCTGGAGGCCGCCGGCTGCGAGATCGTGCGGGTGGCGGTGCCCGATGCCGAGGCGGCCACAGCCATCCGCGCCATCCGCCGTGCCATCGCGATCCCCTTGATCGCCGATATCCACTTCGATTACCGCCTGGCGCTCGCCGCCCTGGCGGCCGGTGCCGACGGGCTGCGCATCAACCCCGGCAATATCGGCGGGGAGCGCAAGGTCCGGGCCGTGGTGGCGGCCGCCCGGGACCACGGGGCGCCCATCCGCATCGGGGTCAACGCCGGGTCGTTGGAAAAGGAGCTGCTGCAGGCCCACGGCGGCCCCACCGCCGAGGCCATGGTGGCCAGCGCCCTGCGTCACATCGCCCTGCTGCGCGCCTGCAACTTCCACGAGATCAAGGTTTCGCTGAAAGCCTCGGATGTGGCGCGCACCGTTTCGGCTTACCGCCTGCTGGCGCAAGAGACCGACCTGCCGCTGCACGTCGGGGTGACCGAGGCCGGCGGGCTTTTCCCGGGGATCGTCAAGTCCGCCATCGGGATCGGAATGCTGCTGGCCGAGGGGATTGGGGATACCTTGCGGGTATCCCTGACCCGCGACCCGGTGGAAGAGGTCCGGGTGGGTTATGAAATTCTCAAGGCCCTGGGAATGCGTCGGCACGGGCCGGAAATCATCTCCTGCCCCACCTGCGGCCGCTGCGCCATCAACCTGTTTGAAATCGCCGAGGAGGTCGAAAAAGCCCTGCTGACCCACCCGGTACCGCTGAAGATCGCCATCATGGGCTGCGCCGTCAATGGCCCGGGGGAGGCCCGCGAAGCCGATATCGGGATCGCCGGCGGCGACGGCCGGGGCATTCTTTTCAAGAAGGGCCGGGTGGTCAAAACCTTTCCCCAGGAGCAGCTGGTGGAAATGCTCTTGAAAGCGGTCGACGAAACTCTGAAACCCAAAGCCGGGCCCGACCCCGGTGACCCGTGAAGAAAGGAAGCGCATGTCAAAACAGGTCAAGACGGCCATAACGCCCACGCGCGCCGAAGACTACCCCGAATGGTACCAGCAGGTGATCAAGGCCTCGGATCTGGCCGAACGCTCCCCGGTGAGAGGCTGCATGGTGATCAAGCCCTGGGGCTATGCCCTGTGGGAGAACATCGTGCGCGAAATGGACGACATGTTCAAGGCCACCGGGGTCCGCAACGCCTATTTCCCCCTGTTCATCCCCTTGAGCTTTCTTGAAAAGGAGGCCCAGCACGTGGAGGGCTTCGCCAAGGAATGCGCCGTGGTGACCCACCACAAGCTCGAGCAGGGGCCCGCGGGCGGTCTGGTGCCGGCCGGGCAGCTGCCCGAACCGCTGATCGTGCGGCCGACCTCGGAGACGATCATCGGGGATTCCTTTTCCCGTTGGATCAAGAGCCACCGGGACCTGCCGATGCTGCTCAACCAGTGGTGCAACGTGGTGCGCTGGGAGATGCGCACCCGCATTTTTTTGCGCACCAGCGAATTTCTCTGGCAGGAGGGCCACACGGCCCACGCCAGCGCCGAGGAGGCGGTCGAACGCACCCGGATGATGCTGGAGGTATACGCCCGCATGGCCGAGGACTATCTGGCGATGCCGGTGGTCAGCGGCCGCAAGACCGCCGCGGAGCGTTTCCCGGGGGCGGTGGACACCCTCTGCATCGAGGCCATGATGCAGGACCGCAAGGCCCTGCAAGCCGGGACCTCGCATTTCCTGGGGCAGAATTTCGCCCGCGCCTCGGAGATCAAGTTTCACACCGCCGAGGAAAGCGAAGAGTACGCCTGGACCACTTCCTGGGGCTCCTCCACGCGTCTGATCGGGGGGCTGATCATGACCCACAGCGATGACGACGGCCTGGTCATGCCGCCCCGGGTGGCCTCCGCGCATGTGGCGCTGCTGCCCATCTGGCGCACACCCGAGGAGCGCGCCGCAGTCATGGCCTACACGGCTGAGCTGGCCGCCCGCCTGCGGGCGGTGCGCTACGGCAGCCGCAGCGTTCAGGTGGAAATCGACGATCGGGATACCGGCGGCGCCCGCGGCTGGGACTGGATCAAGCGCGGCATCCCGCTGCGGGTTGAAATCGGGCCGCGCGATATTGCCGCCGACGCCGTTTTCTTCGGCCGCCGCGACCTGCCGGCGCGGGAAAAACGGGCCATGCCGCGCGGTCAGTTTGTGGCCGAAATCGGCGCCATCTTAGATGAAATCCAACAATCCCTCTTCGATCGGGCCCTGTCGCTGAAAAACGACAATACCATCCCCATAGACCATGAGACGGAATTTTACCGTTTTTTCACGCCTCGCAATGCCGAAAAACCTGAAATCCACGGGGGCTTCGCGCTGTCCCACTGGTGCGGCTCGGAGGCCTGCGAAAACCGGGTCAAGGAGGACCTCAAGGTCACGATCCGGTGCATTCCCTTTGAGGACCCGACCGGCCCCGGGGCCTGCATTTGCTGCGGCAAGCCCAGCCCCCAGCGGGTGGTTTTTGCCAAAGCCTACTGACGACCACCCCGCCCGATCCTCCGGCGGCCGCCCCCACGCGCGGCCGCCGCTGCAGGAACGGGGGCCGCGGCCGGGAAGACCACGCCATGATTCGGATCAATGATGTACTTGACAGGGTAGCCGATTACAGTCCGGATAAGGATCTGGACATCATTGACCGGGCCTACATCTTCTCAGCCAGGGTGCACGAAGGCCAGATGCGCCTGTCCGGCGAGCCCTACCTCTCCCACCCCCTGGAGGTCGCCGGCATCCTGGCCGAGATGAAGCTCGACCCGGTCAGCATCGCCGCCGGCCTCTTGCACGACGTGGTCGAGGACACCCGCGCGACCCTGGAAGAGATCGAGTCGATGTTCGGGCCCGAGGTGCGCCATATCGTCTCGGGGGTCACCAAAATCAGCGCCCTGCCGCTGGCCAGCTCCCAGGCGCGCCAGGCCGAGAACATCCGCAAGATGATCCTGGCCATGGCCGACGATATCCGGGTGATTCTGATCAAGCTGGCCGACCGCCTGCACAACATGCGCACCCTGAAGTACCACCACTCCGAGAAGAAACAGACCAAAATCGCTCAGGAGACCATGGACATCTACGCGCCCCTGGCCGCCCGGCTCGGGATCTACTGGATCAAGAAGGAGCTGGAGGACATCGCCTTCATGTACCTTCAACCCGAGGACTACCGGCAGATCCAGGCGCTGGTGAGCAAGGATCGCGAGGAGCGTGAAACCTACGTCGAGACGGTCAAGTCGTTCATCCAGCAGAAGATGGACGAATCCCGGCTGAAATGCGAGGTCCAGGGGCGCTACAAGCATTTCTTCAGCATCTACCACAAGATGGTCACCCAGAATCTCGCCTTTGAAGAGGTTTACGACATCATCGCCTTTCGCATCATTCTCGACACCATCCCCCAGTGCTACGAGGCCCTGGGGCTGATCCACGCCCTCTGGAAGCCCATCGCCAAGAAGTTCAAGGACTATATCGGGGTGCCCAAACCCAACATGTACCAATCGCTGCATACCACCGTGATCGGCCCTTACGGGGAGCGCGTGGAGATCCAGATCCGGACCCACGAGATGGACCGCGTGGCCAAATCCGGGATCGCGGCCCACTGGAGCTACAAGGAGGGCGGCAAGGGGGACGAGACGATTTCGCGCCAGTTCGCCTGGATCCAGAACCTGGTGGAGAACCAGGCCGATTACGGCGACCCGGAAGAATTCCTGGAAAACGTCCGGATCGACCTTTTTCCCGATGAGGTCTACGTTTTCACCCCCCAGGGGGAGATCAAGTCCCTGCCCAAGGGGGCCACGCCGATCGACTTCGCCTACCTGATCCACACCGAAGTCGGCAACCAGTGCGTCGGCGCCAAGGTCAACGGGCGCATGGTGCCCCTCAAAACCCAGGTCAACACCGGCGACATCATCGAGATCGTCACCGCCAAGGGGCACCAGCCCAGCAAGGACTGGCTGAGTTTCGTCAAAACGGTCAAGGCCCGCTCGCGCATCCGGCAGTGGGTCAAGACCCAGGAAAAGGATCGCAGCCTCTCCCTGGGACGGGAGATGTGCGAAAAGGCTTTCCGTAAAAATCGGATGAATTTCAATGCCTTGATGAAATCGACGGAGATGGAGGCGGTGGTGGAGCAGTTTGGCTTCAAATCCGTCGAGGATCTCATCGCCAGCGTGGGCTACGGCAAGATCACGCCGCTTCAGGTGGTGCGCAAGTTCATGCCCAAAACCGAAGTCGAGGAGGATCACCACTCGATCTTCGAGCGCCTGATGGGCAAGGTGCGCAAAAAGAAGGACCGGGCCGGGGTGCTGGTCCGGGGGATCGACGATATGCTGGTGCGTTTTGCCAAATGCTGCCGGCCGGTGCCGGGCGACCCGATCGTCGGCTACATCACCCGCGGCCACGGGGTCACCGTTCACCGCACCAGCTGCGTGAATGCGCTCAACATGAACCCCGAGAGACGCATCGAGGTGGATTGGAACCAGGAAACCGTCGAAACCTACCCGGTCCGGCTCCTGATCCGCTCCTTCGACCGGGTGGGGCTGCTGGCCGACCTGGCGACCAACATCAACCAGAGCGGCGCCAATATCCTCAGCGCCAACACCGAGACGCGCGAAAACCAGCTGGTGGACAGTTATTTCACCATAGCCGTGGAAAACACGCTGCAGTTAAAGAAGGTGATCGCGGCGGTGCGCAGGGTGAAGCTGGTGCAGGGGGTCAAACGACTCGAAGGGTAGGGCGGCGGGGGCGCGGTGATGGCCCTAAAAAAAAGAGGAAAGCCGCGACCGACTCTCCTCTCCGGGATCACCCGGCGCTGTTTCGGGGCGCGCCTGGCGCTCGCGCCCCGCAGACGGCTCAGGCGGATTTGACCACCCGGCCGGATTTGATGCAGTTGGTGCACACCAGAAGGCGTCTAACGCTGCCGTTGTGGATCGTCCGGACCCGCTGCAGGTTCGGTTTGAAGCGACGCTTGGTGACGTTGTGGGCGTGGCTGATATTGTTGCCCACCACCGGTTTCTTGCCGCATATCGCGCACATCTTGGACATGGACCGTCTCCTCTGAATTTCATCAAATTTTCAAGGCTTCAAAGCGTCCCCACCTACCTCAAAACCCGGGGCTTGTAAAGAATTTTTTGGCCGCAGCGCTCAGTCCACCCGGGTCGCCTCGCCGTTTATGGCCTCCTCGCAGCGTGCGATGTACTGCAGGGCCTGCTGGTGGACCCCCACGTCGGGGTATTGGGAGAGCACCGAGCGGAAGCGCGCCAGGGCCGCTTTGTAGTGCTTGCTCTTGAAGTAGTATAGGCCGACGAGGAATTCGTGGCCGGCGATGCTCTTGAGGCACTCCTTGGCCTTTTCGTCGGCCTTGAGGGCGTAGGGGTCGTCGGGGTGCTGGCGGGTCAGGCGGTTGAAGGTTTCAAGGGCCTTGAGGGCGTTGTTCTGGTCGCGGTCGATGGTGTCCACCCGGTTGTGGTAGCACAGGCCGGTCTGGTAGATCACATAGGGGATGGCCTCGTTGAGGGGGTGCAGGTTGGCGAACTCCTCGTAGGCCACGATGGCCTCGTCGTACTCCTCCAGCTTGAAATGGGCGTCGGCGATCTTCAGCTCGGCCAGGATGGCCAGCTTGTTGAAGGGGTAGTAGTCCTTGAGCTTTTCAAAGGAATCGATGGCCTTGCGGTAGTTGCCGCTGTTGTAGTGGTCCATGCCGTCCTGGGCCAGTTCCTGGGCGGACATCTCGTCCTTGACCTGGAACCAGCCGCAGCCGGAGATGAGAACCACAAGCGCCATGAGGAGCGGAAGAATCTTTTTCATATGGGCACGCTGTTGAGGTAATGTTCGGCCGAATGGGCCGCCAGGGCGCCGTCACCGACGGCGGTGGTGATTTGTCTTAAGGGGGTGTGGCGCACGTCGCCGGCGGCAAAAACCCCCGGGACGGATGTCGCCATCTGCCCGTCGGTCAGGATGAACCCCCAGGCGTCCCGGGGGAGCTGGTCTGCCACAAAGTCGGCGTTGGGGACGATACCCACCCAGACGAAAAACCCCTCCACGGGGAGCTCGCGGGTGTCGCCGGTTTTGACCTGCCGCAGGTAGACGGCTTCGAGTTTCTGCAGTCCCCTGACGCCGGTCACCACCGTGTCCCACAGGATTTCCACGTTTTTGCATGCGCTCAGGCGCTCCTGCAGGATGCGGTCGGCGCGGAAGCGGTCGCGGCGATGGATCAGATAAACCTTGCGCGCGAAGCGGGCCAGAAAGGCGCTCTCCTGGACGGCCGTGTCGCCGCCCCCGACGGCGGCCACCACCTTGTCGTTATAGAAAGGTCCGTCACAGGTGGCGCAGGAAGAAATCCCCTTGCCGAAAAGCTCGGCCTCACCCGGAACCCCGAGGCGTTTGGGGCTTGCGCCGCTGGCAACTATCACGGCCCGGGCGCTCAGGCGCCGGTCCGTCAGGTGGACGGCTTTCACCGCCCCGGCGAGCTCCAGGGAAGCCGCGGCATCGCCGATCAGCGGCACCCCCAGGTCCTCGACCTGCGAGGCCATATGACGGGACAGTTCCGGTCCGCTGACGCCCGCAGGGAAGCCGGGGTAGTTTTCGATCCGGTCGGTGGTCACCATCTGGCCGCCGGGCGTCACCTTCTCGATCAGGGCGGTGCGCAACCTGGCGCGGGCCGCATAGAGCGCCGCGGTCAAGCCGGCCGGGCCGGCGCCGATGATCAAAAGGTCGTAGTCAACCGATTGCATGCGGGTGGTGTCACAGGATGGATTTGATGGTTTCCTCGAGCTTTGATTTGGCAACCATGCCGGTCACCTGTTCGACCACGCTGCCCTCTTTGAAAAAGATCAAGGTGGGAATCGCCTTTATGCCGAATTTCCCGGGGGTTACGGGATTGTCGTCCACGTTGCACTTGGTGAATTTGATGCGGTCCCCGTAGGTGGCCATCAATTCGCCGATAACCGGCGCGATTGCCCGGCACGGGCCGCACCAGGGGGCCCAGAAATCCACCAGAACGGGTTTTTCCGACTTCAGGACCTCAGCGTCGAAACTGCTGTCTCCGATTTCCATAACGCTCTCTGACATGAGATTATCCTTTCTTTGGGGGGAGTTTCAAATGGCCCACCGGCGACAATTCCCAGAAGCCCCTTCCCCGGGTCGATGCGCACCCCATAGCCGCCTCCGCCACAAGCCGAGCCACAATCCACGTCTTGCACGACCCAACCGGGCGCATTTACCGTAACCGTCTGGTTTCGGACTTTCACCGGTGCGTTAACTATAGTGGCAAGCCCGGGGATTGTCAACCTCGCCCACCACCCGTCAACCCCGGTTATCAAGGGGGTTGACGGCGATTCGGGCGTTCGTTCGGGGGACCGCTGAGAAGGGCGGTGACGTCCGGCCGGGGGACCCATCGCCGCCGCCCGCGCCTTTGGATTGACAGCGGCCGGTGGCTCTGGTACCTCATCAGACGGCGGGGGCCCGGCGCTCCCGCCCCGTGAGGAAAGGAGAAAAAATGGAGGCCAAGCTTCGCATCGGTGCGCTGATATCCGGGGGCGGCAGCAATCTGCAGGCGATTATCGACGCCTGTGAGGGGGGCCGGGTCGACGGCCGGGTAGTGTTCGTGGGGGCCGACAATCCCGCGGCCAAGGGCCTGGGACGGGCCGAGAGGCACGGGATACCGACCTTCGTGGTGGACTACGGCGAGATCATCCGGGCGACCCGGCGGGGCAAGGGTCCGCCGCCGCCGGCGGATTTCAAGCCGGAAGAGGTCGTGGCCAAGCAGGCGCTTCTGCCCGAGGGCCGCGATCCCGGGGATGTCGCGCGCTTTTTTGCCAGCCGCGCGGTTGCCGAGTCCCGGCTGCTGGCGGCCATGGACGGCTTTGATTTCGACCTGTTGGTGCTGGCCGGCTTTATGCGCAACCTGAC
>Ga0272444_10000827_pt1 | contig 31424 bp, 24 predicted proteins | sample SSMForm13_FD_201033 | JGI IMG/M metagenome (GOLD analysis project Ga0272444, IMG submission 201033) | Marine sediment archaeal communities from Little Sippewissett salt marsh, Falmouth, MA, United States - SSM-Form-13 | ecosystem: Environmental > Aquatic > Marine > Wetlands > Sediment ...
ACTTGCCAATATCTGATATTTTCAGTGATGTCAACAGCTTGTGATATCATTTAGATATCGATTGGCCTTATTAAAATTTATTGCCCAATGCCGATTCACCACCGATCCTATATCATGTGTTTCCCGCATATAATTTTATAAAAAATTTGTTTTAAAATAACCTTTTTGTATCTTTTATCGATACCGAATCGATTTTTGATTTGTGATGCGTACTAAAAAATGATATCAAGTACTTAAGCTCTCCATAGAGATCCGAAGCCAACAGAGGATTCCGAATTTTTGTTAATGAATGGTTTTATTATGGAAAATAAACTCATAGAAAAGCTGACTGCATATTTTAAAACAAAATCTGAGATCATCGCTGTTTATCTTTTTGGCTCATATGCTAAAGGAAAAGAACATCGGTCGAGCGACATAGATGTTGGGCTTCTTTTCGATACCAGGGATACTGCCTTAATAAAAAAAACATTGGACACGGTTATGATAGACCTGTCAAGAATTTTACGAAAAGACATACACCCGGTGATACTCAATTTAGCCGGTGAAGAACTCCTGCGACAGGTTTTTTTAAAAGGAAAATGTATTCTGGTAAAGAACCCAGGAAAACTGGCCCGTTATAAAATGACAACATTTTCAAGAATCGCTGATTTTGCATATTATAAAAATCAGATGCAATCGGGTCTTATTCGCAATATTATGGAGGGTTGAACGAGTGGTTGATACAGATCTTATTTTAGCTAAGGCCGGTTCTGTTAAAAGGCATTTAAGCCGGATTTTCGAAAAACGAAATATTGATCTGAGAACTTTTTTAAAAGATATCGACATTCAGGAGAGTATTTTATTTAATATTCAAATGGCTGTTCAAAATTGTATTGATATAGCGGCTCATATTATCAGTGACGAGGGCTTTGGTGTCCCGGGCAGCACCAATGAAATGTTTTACCTGCTCGAAGAAAACGGTTATCTGGATAATGAGATAACAGAAAAAATGGTTAAAGCAGTTGGTTTGAGAAACCTCGTGGTACATGAATACAGTAAATTAGACTTGGATCGGATATTCGAAGTCGCTCAAAAAGACATTACCGACCTGAATGAATACCTTAAATCAATTTTAAAAAAATTAGGCCTTGCCGACAAATGAACTTTCCCCTTTCCCTTTTACCGCCGGGGTTGTAAATCAAGACCGTTGGTAAACGCTGATGCCTTTCTATTGACAAATCGTAGATCCGAAGCCCTTTTTCAGGTTTCAGGTGTCAGGTTTCAGGTGTCAGGGGCTAAGGTTCAAAATAAATGACACGGTTACTTCAACATTGATGAACTCGTAAAAAGTAGAGTTTATCACGTTTTAGGTTTTAAGATTTAGGATTTAGGCAATCAAAATTAATTATATTAACAAACACTTAAAACTTAATACCTAAAACGTAAAACGTCCGTAAAAAGTCGTATTTTGACTTTTTACGAGACCGTCAACATTAGTTGCCAACAAATTCTCTGTCTTTATTTTCAATTACACCCAGCATACACTGCTGGTAACATCTTAAGATAAAAAGATAAAAAAGCCATTTAAAATTGCCTGTATGACAATTAAATATTCTTTTAAAAATGGCTCAAATAATCCTGGATTTAAGCCCAAAAAAAGTGAGACTTAGCGCCTGTGTTCATCATTCCTGACAGCTGACACCTGAAACCTTTATGCTGACACCTGAAACCCGAAACACGCCGTCGTTACGCTGCACCGAAATCAAATGCGTTTACCCTGGACCGAAACCGTATTTGCGCTAATCAGCAACATCCGCTCTATTGAATTGCCCGTTGCCTTAATAGATGATCCGCAAGAACAAGACCGACCATGGCCTCGCAGACCACATTGATACGGGGGATAGCCGAAATATCATGACGTCCCCGGGTTGAAATTGTGGCCGGCTTCCGTGACCGGTCGATTGTTTTTTGCTCGATTGAAATGGAAGGAATCGGTTTTACGGAAACTCGAATCACGATATCGTCCCCATTTGATATTCCGGCTAAAATACCGCCGGCGTTGTTGCTGGAAAAGCCCTGAGGAGTTATGGGGTCGTTGTTTTCAGAACCCAGCTTGGTGGCAGCTTCAAATCCGGAACCGATCTCAACCCCCTTGACCGCACCGATACTCATGAGCGCTTTTGCCAGATCTGCATCGATTTTATCAAATACCGGATCTCCTAATCCGGGTGGAACTCCTTTTGCCAGAATCTCCACAATACCACCGATTGAATCTCCTATTTTTTTTACCTGCAAAACACGTTCTTCCATCTTTTCAGCGGCTTCCATATCCGGACAATAGAACATATTTTTATCCATCACATCCAGATCACACTTTTTTGCCCGTATACCACCGAGTTGCATGGTATATGCAAAAACCTCAATGTTTTCTTTATCAAGAATTGCCTTTGCCACAGCACCGGCCGCCACTCTGCCCACGGTTTCCCGTGCAGATGCCCGCCCGCCCCCGCGCCAATCCCGTATGCCGTATTTGGCCAGGTAAGTTATATCCCCATGCCCCGGACGAAAAAGATCTGCATAGGGCTTATATGCCCTGGAATCCGCGTCTTTGTTGCGCACCATGATCATAATCGGCGTACCGGTGGTCATATTATCAAAAACACCGGACATAATCATCGCCTGATCCGGCTCCTTCCGGGTGGTACTTGCCGTTGATTTTCCCGGCCGCCTTCGGTTTAACATGGATTGGATCATGCGCTCATCAAGGGGTATGTTTGGCGGACAACCATCAATGACAACGCCAAGCCCTTTTCCATGGGACTCGCCCCACGTGGTTACTTTTAACAATGCTCCGAATGTATTCCCCGGCATTTTTTTTATCCTCGTTTACTTGTAGACCCGGACGAACCGGAAAAAATTGCCACCAAGGCACAAAGACACAAAGGATTAATTTATTAATCTTACTTCGTGCCTTGGTGTCTTAGTGGCAAAATCATTGAAGTTTTGCCACAAAAAGCACAATATTCAACTATTCACTGATACAGCCCTTGAAATACATCCCAGAAATTCGGAAACGACTTTTCAACACACGTTTCATCTCTGATAATAATCCCCGGGACTTTCAGGCCCACAAGCGCAAAACTCATGGCCATGCGATGGTCCCCGTAGGTATCAATTTCAGAACCGTGTGGCGTGCCGCCCGTGACCATCATACCGGTATGGCTGCAGCTCGCTTGGATTCCTATTTTTGAAAGCTCTTGAACCACGGACCCCAAACGATCACTCTCCTTTGCTTTGAGGTGCGCCACATTATTAATCACAGTGGTTCCTTTTGCAAATGATGCAACCACGGCCAGGGTGGGAACCATGTCCGGCATATCGGCCATATCCACCGTTATCGCAGAAAGGGGTCTGCCGGATATGGAAATACCGTCCGTTTCATATATAATTTTACACCCCATTTTTTCAAAAAGTTCCGCAAAACGAACATCACCTTGTCGCGTTTTTAATGTCGTTCCTTTAACCTTAATCTTTGCACCGGATATTGCGGCGGCCGCCCAAAAATATCCTGCCTGGGAACAATCGGGTTCCACCACATATGACCCGGCCCGGTATGTCTGTCCCCCGGGGACCCTGAAGCGGTCATAACCGTCACGATGGACCTCAATCCCGAATTCTTCCATGACATCCACAGTCATATCCACATAGGGCCTGGATACCGGCCCTTGGGTGACATTTATTTGAATTCCTTTTTTGGTGCAAGGTGCAATGAGAAGCAGTGCAGATAGAAATTGGCTGCTCACGCCGCACTTCAGACCAACCCTGCCGCCGGTAACGTTGTCCCCTTTTATCTCAATAGGAGGACATCCATTGTCATTTACAGAACGAGCCTTCACCCCGATCTGGCCCAAGCCGTCCAGCAAATCCTGAATGGGCCGCTCTCCCATACGCTCTGTTCCTGTTAAGGTATAGATCCCTTGTCCCAAAGCCGCTACAGCTGTTAAAAGACGCATTGAAGTCCCTGAATTTCCGAGATAAACCGGATCAATGCAGGGCTTAAAAGCTCCTTTTCTGCCATGCACCACAAATGTGTCATCCCTTACATCAATGGTTATACCCATTTGCCGTAAAGCGCCCAGGGTAAGGAGTGTATCCTGGCTTTTAAGTCCGTTATGGATGGTGCAAATACCGTCGGACAGGGCTGCGGAAATGAGGATCCTGTGAGTGTAGCTCTTTGAACCCGGAACGGTAACCTCACAATTATTTATTTTCTGTGGTTTTATTTCGATCATTCAGCGGTTATCCACGAATTTTTTCAGAAAAATTTAATTATATCTGAAGCGGTAGCAGTTATATCCTGGGATGGTGAAAATCGCCGTGTATACAGATGGAATTTTAATCACATTTTTGTTCCATATCTTAAGGTTTCAGGTGTCAGGTGTCAGGTGTCAGGAATGATGAACAGAGGCGCTGACACCTGAAACCTGACACCTGAAACCATGCATACAGAAGGAATAAATATGAGATATTTTTTAAAGCCATATTGTAGGCAATTTTAATCATCTCAGTTATATCCTAAAGCGTTATCTTATTTCTCTGTGATAGATTCTTCTATCTTCATGCCAAAATGCCTGCCGCCCTCTTCCATGGCCACCAGAACCTTGTCACCGGGCGATAGATTCACAACAGATACGGCTTTGCCGTCGGGGCTTGTCAGCCGGATCGTTTCAGCGTTTTGAACAATACTTGTAATCTCTTTGCCCTTAAAGACAGCCTTCACCAGCATCAATGGTCGTTTTTCAATTTTTAAGCGCCCCACAATACCGGTGGTTGTATTGCCTTTAAAATCCACGATCATCACCTGATCTCCGGATGAAAGCTCTGAAAGATACTTTGTTTTTCCGTCCGGAATTCTTGTGTATGAATGCACGGGTCCTGCATTCACCCGGAAAGGCCTTGGAGATACATAGGGATTGGAAATACTTTCGGCATGAATCAGAAAAAGCGCACTGCTGCTGTTTCCAACCAGAATTCCCTGGCCCATGTCCATTGATGTGCAGGTATCCACACAGACCCTGTCTCCCATCCCCACTGACCTGACTTCGACAATTTCGGCCGATTGAAGAGATATTTTATCCCCTTCCGAACGAAACCAGGAAAGTGCTTTTTTCAGCTCTATCACATCGTCCGTATGGAAAAGAACATGGTCTACCCCTTTTTCAAGAATGCCGAAAGCGGTTTGCGCTTCTTTTAAATCGCGAACCTGTGCAATGACCTTTGCGCCTTTTGCGATAAGATTTTCAAGGGGAATGACGGTCCAGTCAGTGCACTCAAGAATGACACGCTTATTCTGACTGAGCTTGACAATTTTTTCTTCGTCTTCGCCGCTTGTTATGGTAAAAAAGACCACGTCTTTCCCGAGCTTCAGGTCACCGTCCTCGGAAATGGTCTGAATCCTTCCCAGCTCTTTTACTTTTTTGGAAAATCCCTTGGGCACCATGATACCGTCCGCACCCCCTTCAAGAGCCGTGGTTACTATTTTCTTATCCCAGGGATCAGCCTTTACCCATAATTTTCGCATAACTTACTCCTCATTCAGAATTTTAAGCGCATCTTCCACATGACTGCCTTCATGAACAATGGCTGAAATCGCCCGCACCATGCGCGTAGGATCTTTATGCTGAAACACATTGCGGCCTATGGAGACACCTTTACCCCCTGCGTCAATAGAACCTTTTACCATTTCGAGGATATCATGGTCTGAATCCATTTTAGGACCACCGGCAATTACAACAGGAACCGAACACCCCGACACGACTTCCTTAAATGTCTCCACAGAGCCGGTGTATGAAACTTTTACAATATCTGCGCCCATCTCATTTCCTACACGCGCGGCATGCTTAACTGCGTTTACGTCGTATTCATTTTTGATTTTTTCACCTCTTGGATAAATCATGGCAAGTAGCGGCAGGCCCCACATGCGGGCTTCATTGCTCACCCGCCCAAAATCATGAAGCATTTCTTTTTCCTGGCCGTTCCCTAAATTCACATGAATGGATACAGCATCCGCACCAAGTTTGATGGCCTCTTCAACACTACAGACCAGTGTTTTGACATTGGGATACGGCGAAAGGCTCGTGGAAGCGGATAAATGGACGATTAGTCCGATATCCTTGCCTTCCCCCCGGTGACCTTCACCCACCAAACCCTTGTGCATCACTATGGCATTTGCTCCCCCTTCAGCCACGTGATGGATTGCATCTTTCATATCCTTAAGACCGTCTATGGGACCCATGGAAATGCCGTGATCCATTGGAACAATTACCGTCTTTCCGCTATCCCGGTTCTGTATCCGCTCTATCCGGATTCGTTTGCCTAAATACGTCATGATAGACTCCTCCTTTTAAACAAAAAAGGCCGCGAAGCTTTTTTCTCCACGGCCTTTAAAAATAAAAAAAACCGTGGGTTTTCCGGCTACCCACGGTTTTTTTCGCTTTGCAAGTTGTTCTTGTATCAGCGCACCCCAGGCAGACCGGTATTAAAAAAATACCAATAATAAAAATAATACCTACCTGATTTATTATGCACCATTTAGTTTCCTTATATTGTATAACCTTCCTTGCAACACCTATAGCATCGACTTTTTTATGTCAAGACTTTTTTCAAACGCAAACAGGATAAACCCATTTGATTTCTTTCCAGCGAAGCGACGGCGTATTTCGGGTTTCAGGTGTCAGGTGTCAGGAGGCACGAGGCATGCAGCCCTGACACCTGACACCTGAAACCTCAGATCTAAAAAAGGACTTCGGAACCACGGTTTGTCAATAAACAAGGATCAAGGTTTTGCAAACTTCTCATATAATGGAACCGCTGCTTTGTAAAAGACGGCATTTCCTTGGATACTGTATTTTTTTACAATTGCAGGTATTATCATCGATTTTCCCTTGTCAATGACCACCTGATCATTTTTCCCGAGATCGGTAATCGTTGCTTTTCCATCTGAACACAGGAGTATTTCAATGCTCCTGTGCACGGAACTGTTATAGATTATACCCTCTTTTACATGGATATTAGACAGAATAAACTCTTCGGCATGATTTTCGTATACCCATTCACATTCGTTGATCTGTTCTGTCTTTAAGATATTTACCTCGCGTTCTTCAAAATTAAGAACATTCAATAACTCCGGTATATCAATATACTTCGGCGTCAGACCGCCCCTTAGCACATTGTCCGAGTTTGCCATTAATTCAACCCCAACACCGTCAAGATACGCATGAAGTTCTCCGGCCGGAAGGAACATTGCCTGACCCCGCTCAAGACATATCAGGTTCAAGAGTATGGGAGAAAACACCCCGATATCCGCCGGATATTCTTTATGAAGATCTATCATCCATTGATAGGCCGGATCATCATCTCTAAACTTTTTTGCATTTGAAACGGCATGGGTGATGAGTTTCGTCTGCTGTTTGTGATTCATTGTCATCAGGGTCTGGAAAAATTTTTTTAACTCAATCGGACTTTGTTCCCCTCGAAGCGTATCGAGCGGTTTTTTCAATCCTTGCGGGCAAATTTTTTCCATAAGGCCGACAATTTCGGAAATTTTCCGAAAACCGTTCAAGGCCCAGAAAAGAGTCTGCGCGCAAATGCACTCGGGCTTGTGATTATCATCCTTATAGTTCCTGTTGTAAGCATCTAAAGGTATTCCTTGTCTGTTTTCCCTTTCAAAGCCCTGTTTTGCCTGATCTATACTGGGGTGAGCCTGAATGGACAGCGGTTTTTCAGCGGCCAGTACCTTGAACAGATACGGAAGCCTATTGTTAAATTTTCCTGCAACTTTTTTCCCAAGAATATGGTCTGGATTTTTCTCAATCAATTCAAACAACGATATCCAGTTGCCATCACATTTTACCATGGAAGGCGCTTTGGGATGAGCCCCCATCCATAGTTCCGCCTGCGGCGTTTTTGAAGGGGAAGCATTGCCCAAAAGTTCAGCAATAGCCGTAAAAGACCCCCATGCATATTCCTGAATGGTATTTTTCATTAAACCAATGCGCTTCATCTGGATTCCTCAATATGAATTATTGTACTTTTGTGGCAAAACTTTTTTCATTGCCACTAAGACACCAAGGCACTAAAAAAGATTAACAAAAAAAATCCTTTGGCCTGCCCGCCATCGGCTTCGCCTTAGGCGAGGCGGGCGGGTCTTCGTGCTGTTGTGGCAAATATTTTACAGATCCGGCTTGTTCGGGTTATAATATAGATAGCACATTACCTCTTGATTTGGCAATTGTCCGTTTACTTTAGCATATCATCTTGATATAACCCTAAAGAATAATAACAAAAACTTAGGATTTTTTTAACCGTTCACAGGTTCAGGGTTCAACGTTCAGGGTTAAGGACAAAAAGGCATTTAAGATCCGAAGTCCTCGTTACAAATGTTCATTTTTCCAGGTAATTGCAAATTTAATTTCAAATTTTGGATTAGGACTAACGAAAATGACGCTTTTCTCGTAAATACGCATTCCAAATGCAGTCCGGGGACAAGAATGGAACCTTGAACCCCTGAACCTTTGAACCCGTGAACTCTTACGGATTTTTATATGACGCTTTTGGTAAACGAAATATTTTACAGCATACAGGGTGAATCCATCCATAGCGGCCGTCCCTGCATATTTATAAGACTCACCGGTTGCAATTTAAGATGTTCTTACTGTGATACCCGGTATGCTTATGAAGAAGGGGTAAACATGGAGGTCGCCGAAATAATGAATCGTATTGACACCTATGTGTGCCGGCTGGTTGAAATAACCGGTGGAGAACCCCTGCTTCAAAGCGAAACCCCGGTTTTAATTTACAGGCTACTTGAAAATGGTTATGAGGTTATGCTGGAAACAAATGGAAGCCTTGACATCAGCCCTGTTGACGGGCGGTGTATAAAAATTGTCGACATCAAATGCCCCACCAGCGGTGAATCCGACAAAAATGATATGAAAAACCTGAAAAGACTGGATTCCGAAGACCAGATAAAATTTGTCATTGGAAACCGCAGTGATTATGAATATGCAAAAGAAATGATCGAGTCAACCTGCCCGGATTTCCCTAAAGACCAGATTCTCTTTTCTCCGTCGTCAGAAGGAATAGCGCCGGCTCAACTTGCGGAATGGATACTTGAAGATAACCTGAATGTCAGGCTGAATCTCCAGCTACATAAAATAATATGGCCGGACAGAATGAGAGGGGTTTAACCGCTTTAGGTTATGAGACCTTTGCAAAACGCCCCTTTTTGCTCAATTTCTGCGTCAGGCTCAAATTTTAATCCTCGAAATACTCTATGTATTCCTGCGGTTAAAATTATCGCGTTGACTCGGGGCGTCCATGCCCCTCGCCCTCACGGGCAGCTTGACAGCTGTCCAATTCTGCTATCCTGCAGAATTGCTCTTGAACTTGAACAAAAATTGACATTTTTCAAAGGTCTCGTTATGGTTAATTTGCAGATATTCATTTCAATCATTCAGCCCTCATTGAAGCCGTATCTATATCGACAATTTTACTAGTCAGGTAATCCTTGGTTTGATATCTCGTAACCTTCATTAATTTTTTGGTGATCTGTCCCATCAGACCCACCTGATTTTTAATCTTCTTGATATTTTTATAAATTGGGTCGTCTTCTTTAATATCAATCAACAAAAGGTCGGAATTTGCAGAAATAACCTGCAACGGCTGGTTCAATTCATGGCATATTGCGCCGGTAATTTCAAAAACCACCTGAAGTTTTTCTTTTTCCAGCAACTCAGTTTGTAATTTAATAATACGGCGACCCACATCAATCCGCGCACGCAATTCATCTTTATCAAAGGGTTTTAATATATAGTCGTCGGCTCCGGAACTAAGCCCTTCCACGATATCGTCCTTTTCTCCTCGAGCGGTTAACAGGATGATATATATTGGTTTGTTTTTAGATTCCTGCCGAATCCGCCTGCATAACTCCACGCCTTCCATGCCGGGCATCATCCAGTCAAGAACTGCAAGTCTGGGTGCACCTTCTTCCCTCATCTTATTCCATGCATCCTCCCCGTCAATAGCAGAAACTACATCATAACCCCATTTGAGCAGTATGGCTTCCAAAATATGGCGGGATATGGAATCGTCTTCGGCAATCAATATTTTCATAATATTTCTCTATTATAGATTATACGTATGCATAAAAAATAAAAGCTGAAAGATCAATACTTTATTTTTAAGTTCGAATCCAAACAAAATGGCTTGCAATCCCATATTATGTGCCTTAAAATCTAACCCGTGGCCATCCATAAATGGAAACTAACTATAATTTCTAATAAAGAATCGGTCTGACCTTTTTGAAAAATTATGAACCATATTAAAAAAGCGGTTGTTCTCTCCAGCGGCGGGATTGATTCTACCACTGCCATGGCCATGGCAAAGCATGAGGGTTTTGAAATCCACAGTTTAAGTTTTTTTTACGGGCAGCGTCACGCCGTTGAACTTGAAGCTGCCCAAAAAGTAGCGGATGCCATGGGTGCAGCCAAGCATCTCGTAATAAATATAGATCTAAAGAAAATAGGCGGTTCATCCCTTACCGATGATATGGATGTGCCCAAAGCCAGGCATGAACGTGCCATGAGCCAGGAAATACCCGTTACATATGTTCCGGCAAGAAATACCATATTTCTTTCCTTTGCCCTTGCGTGGGCCGAAGTTCTTGAATCCTCAGACATTTTTATAGGGGTTAACGCCATCGACTACAGCGGATACCCGGATTGCAGGCCCGAATATATCGACGCATTTGAACGCATGGCCAATCTTGCCACAAAGGCGGGTGTAGAAGGAATTACAAAAATCAAAATAAGGACGCCGCTTATCCGGTTAACCAAAGCACAAATCATCAAAAAAGGTTTTAACCTCGGCGTTGATTACTCTGTAACTCACAGCTGTTACGACCCATCGCCTCAGGGTCTTGCATGCGGCCGGTGCGACAGCTGTTTTTTAAGAAAAAAAGGGTTTAAAGAGGCAGGGGTAGAGGACCCCACAAGATATGTTTAGATTTGGCGTTCACTGGTTCAAAGGTTCAGGGGTTCAAGGTTCCATTCTCGTCCCCAGACTGGATTTGGGATGCGTATTTACAAGAAAAGCGTCAGGCCTAAAACAAAAGATGAACGTCGATGTTCAATTTATTGCGTCTAAAATTACGACTAAACCTTCATATTATGTTGAAATTACGTATACAGGTCAGGAGTTCTGAAATTGGCAATTACTTAGGGAAATGAACATTTGTAACGAGAATTTCGGATCTTTAATGCCCTTATTGTCCTTAACCCTGAACCACTGAACCTTTGAACCCTTAACCCGTAAACGGTTACATACATTTATAACCAACAAGGATTAAAATCATGTCAGAAAAAGGTATTGTATTTTTTCCGGAAAAATATATCGAAGCAACACCCAAAGATTATGGTTTAGAATCCTATGAAGAAGTCTTCTTTCCTGCGCAGGACGGCACCCGACTTCACGGCTGGTTTGTTCACGGGCCCGATGAACGGGCGGTATTGCTCTGGTTTCATGGCAATGCCGGCAATATCAGCCATCGTCTGCATAATCTTAAAAAGCTGCATGACGCCCTTGAAATCCCTATTTTTATCTTCGACTATCGTGAATACGGCCTGAGCCAGGGTGAAATCTCAAAAGCCGGAACCTTCTCCGACGCTCACGGAGCCTTCCAATATCTGACAAACAAAAAAGGGTTCCAAAAATCTTCCGTATTGTTGTTCGGCCGATCTCTGGGAACCGCTCTGGCAGTGGATATTGCCAGTAAAGAAAAGTGCCTGGGGATAATTCTTGAGGCTGCTTTTACTTCAACGGATGACATGATGCGGCGATATTTTCCTTTCTTTGCACCACAACCCAAGTCGGTGGTCAAATATGACAGTTTGTCATTAATTGACAAGGTTACGTCACCCGTTCTGTTTATCCACGGACAATTCGACCAGACAATCCCGATTTCCATGGCCCGTCGTCTATTGGAAAAAGCTCCCGATCCCAAGGAGTTCTATGAGATTGCGGGAGCGGATCATAATGATACCTATCTTGTGGGCGGCCATGAATACTTCATTGTGTGGCAAACATTTTTAAACAAGTGTCTCCGTGAGCAACCTCCGGCATCTTAGGGGTCTTGATTTGTGAGCGCCGGCCTTATGTTCGATTCCCTTGTAAAAGTCGAGGTAGCAGTTGTATGTTTTTAATTAACCCTAATGTTGCAAAAGTTAGGGTTAATTTACTCCAGCTTAAATTTCTTTTTAAGAAAAAGATTCAGGCATACATCCACGACTTTTGGATCATATAAAATTCCTTTTCCTTTCAATATTTCCTCAAGAGCCGTATCGATTCCATGGGCCGGACGGTAGGGTCGGTGAGATGACATTGCTTCAACAACATCCGCTACGGCCAGGATCCTGGCTTCTTCTAAAATATCTTCAGCGAAAAGTCCGAATGGATATCCTGAACCATCCATTCTTTCATGATGCTGCAATATGGTTTGAGCGATGGGCCATGAAAATTCAATCCCCTTCAATATATCATATCCAATTTGAGGATGGATTTTAATTATGGCAAATTCCGCTTCCGACAATCGTCCGGGGCGGCTGAGGATGGCCGCCGGAACATGTATTTTTCCCAGATCATGAATAGCAGCCGCCATGCGTATTCCTTCGATACGATCCCATGAGAATCCCATATCGGTGGCTATGGCCCGGCTGAGCCTTGCAACACGGCGCTGATGTCCGGATGTATGGGGGTCCCTTTTTTCAATGGTTAGAGAAATGGCCTGGATAATTCCTCCCATGGCTTTTCGAAATTTTTTAAAGCTCTGCTGAAGGTCCGCCTGTATTCCTTTAAGCCTGGAAATATCCTTAAAATTCTCCACAATGCCAAGTATTTCTCCATCCGGCCCGCGCAAAGGTGTTGCGGTTACAATACAGGGAATCTGGGTACGGTTACGGCGCTGTTTGTCTACTTCATATTCAACCCGTTCCACACAGCGGGAAATCCGAACCATTGGGCATCCGGGAGTGTGGCACAGGGCACCTGGAAAGATCTCATAACATTTTCGGCCAATGCTTTCCTGTTCACTAAATCCGGATAAAACCGTAAATGTTTCATTAACTCGAACCACGTTGAAATCTTTGTCAATTACAATAACACCATCGGCAACTGTCTGAAATATCTGATTCATCTCTGCAAGGTCGATTTTAGATGCTTTTTCCGATTGCTTCAGTGCAAGTACCTCTTTTCTAAGATTGCGTACCTCTAATTTCAGTTCTTCCTTGGTGATTCCTTGAGACATGGTGCCTTCCTTATTTTAGGAATTTCGACCCATGATGGGTTTATCTCATAAATCATATTTTTTTTCAATTCGATTCAAAAAAGACCCAATATTCCAGGATTCCATTATTCCAATTGTGAGCGAAGCGAACTAACTTATTGTTTACATATTTCTTCCCGGTTTAGAAAAGGCGCCTTTTTAACCAACTCGGCAATTTGTGGATCATCATCCAGCCAGTGCTTAATATTTCCCAAAAGGCTGGCCGCATAAGGACTGTGGTTACCGTCGGAAAGAAAATAATTTACCCATAGGCCATCTTTCTGGTAATCAACCAACCCCGCCTCTTCCAATATTTTAAGATGCTTGGAGACACTGGGCTGTGAAATTCCAATAGCGCTTTGCAGCTCGCAAACACACATCATTTTTTCCTGCAAGAGTTTTAAAATTTTTACTCTGTTGGGATCGGAAAGGGCTTTCATGACTTTGACAAATGTTTTCATGGCAACTCCTAACCCGGACAAGCCGGAAAAGTTACAAGTGAACTAAAGTTTGAAGTTAACTAAAGTTAAGGAGTCGCTTTGCTCCGACTTTTATATAAATTGGCAGTATTCCTTAATTTTAGGCACTTTAGATCACTTTAGGCACTTCACACCTAAGTATCTAAGCAATTTTTTGCCACAAAAAGCACAAAATTCACAATTAAGCGCCTAATATACTTAACAAAGGATGTATGGCATGATTCCATATCTGTCAAACATTTTTAATGAAAATCCATCAGAGGGAAAAAGAGCTGGAAAGAATTTGGTTTTGCAATGAGATAATGATGAAAATTCTTCAAGGGAAAAGCAAAAACACTTTTCCCTTGAAAAAAGGAAATTTTTATTAATAGGGGTGAAATTCTCGAATTCGATACAAGGGTTTTTTAGTCTCTTTATCGATTTCCGTAAAGTATTTATGGTACTCGGTGACTTTAAACAGCCCCATAAACTGGTTACAAAGGGGATGACCGGCCTTGATCCAGCCGACGATTCCGTCCTTATACCACCATACATTGGTGTAACCATATTGTGCCAGTCTCTCCCCTACGTAAGCCCCGCGTTTGTGTGTCCTGCACCACACCACGATTTTGGCGTCTTTATTTTTGATTTTTTTGGGGAACGTGTACATATGACCGGCATGGATATGGTCCGTGCCGACAATGTGAGCAGCATAAAATTCAGGATGCGTCCGAAGATCAACCAAATAGGCATCTTCCAGTCCGGCCATGACCTTGTCGTATAGTTCTTTGAATTGCTGAACATTTAGCTGACGTTCCGCAGGAAAAACTTTGGTCGCCTTTTCCCAGGCTTTTTTCTCATTTGCTTTAAGCATTTTTGAATCGTCAGAAACAGCTGGACTTTCAGGGACAGCAAGACTTTCAGCAACAGCAAGACGGTTACCAACAGCACAACCGGCCGCCGTCAAAGTAAAAACCATAACAAACGCAAAAATAAACAATTTCTTCATGCTTTTACCTCCTTTCTGGTGTTTGTTGAAAATCAGATAGCGCCCATCCAGAATTATAAAATGGACACCGTGTGTTTCCTATTCATAAATGAGTAATTTTTGTCCGGATCAAGACCGCACAAGGGTTTACGGTGAGGCGTACTTCCTGTACGCCGCAGCCGAAAACCCGCGGAGAACGCAGATCCGGGCAAAAAGGGCCATTTATGGATGGAAACGAGCTAAAATTCTATGCCGCAATCCTTCAGACCGGAAATACCTGACTCTACACTTACCGTGTCATCAATTCCGTGGGCTGCAAGATTTATCTGGGCTTCGTATGAGCGGATACCGGTGTTGCATAACAAAATTATTTTTTTATCCCTGGGCACCTCGTCACATCGCCTTTCCAGCTCATCATGAGGAATGCTTTTCCAAATTTCCGGAAATTTCTCTTGAAAAGGGATTGCATCCGCATCCGCCCTGCAGTCGAGGAAATAGCATTCGCCGTTGTTGCGAGATTTCCAGCACTCAACAAATTCCTCCATTTGCATAGGCTTATACATGCCGTCGAGAAAGTTTTCAGTGGTATTGCCGAGAGCGTTGACTATGTCCATGGCAGAGGCAAAAGGGGGAGAATAGGCAATCTCTAAGTTGCTGACATCCTCTACCTTGGCTTTATTCATAATCAGCGGGGCAACGGCATTTATTCTCCCGACCATTTCACTTCCTTCACCGCCCCAGCCCTGGATGCCTAAAACCGTTCGGGTCTTTCTGTCTGCAACAAGTTCAAGATATATTATTTCTTTCTCGGGGTAGAAATGAGCCCTGTCGAACTGAGCCACCTGAATGCTTACGGCGTCGAACCCTTCTTTTCTAGCAATATCGATTGAGAGCCCTGCGCCTGCCATCGATTTTTCAAAGATTTTTACAACAAAACTTCCCACACCTCCCTTAAACCGGGCGTCTCCGCCTGCCAGGTTTGTTCCGATGACACGCCCCTGACGGTTGGCCATGGATCCCAAAGGAATGGAGGCCGGCTTGCCTGTGACAAGATTTTTTATCAGCACACAGTCACCTCCTGAATAAATATCAGGATCAGAGGTCTGCATTCTGTCGTTCACTATGATATGCCCGCCCGGTCCGGTCTCAATACCTGCCTCTTTTGCAAGGATCGTATTGGGTACGATACCTACAGACATGATGACCATATCCGCCGGGAGGGTGCGTTTATTGGTTTTTACGGCCGTTACATATTCGTCTCCCTCAAGGGCCTGGACGATCTCCTCAAGATGGAAATTTACCCCGCTCTTCTCCATGCAGCCCTGGGCCATAAGGGCGATACTACGGCTGACAAAGCCCGGCATGACCTGATCAAAGTATTCGATAACCGTTGTTTCGATTTCCCACATATCGGCCAATGCCTGGGCCATCTCAAGCCCTATAAATCCTGCTCCTATGATAACCGCCTTCTCCACTTCGCCCTGGGTTATTTTTTTCTTTATGGCAATTGCATCCCTTAAGTTGCTGACATTATATACGTTCTTAAGGGAAGTTCCCGGCATATCCAGCTGTCTGGGAAGGGAGCCGGTGGCAAGTACGAGCTTGTCATAGGAAATATCGTTTTCTTCACCACTTCTCTTTTTTATATGCACCGTTTTATTTGAGCGGTCGATTTTCGTGACTTCGGTGCCTGTCATGGCGATAACACCCTTGTCGTTCAAGAAAAATTTCTCATCCCGGACCATGTGAAAACTTGTGGATCTGAGCTCGGTCTCGTCGCTCACATCCCCAGCCACATAAAACGGTATGCCGCAACCTCCGTATGATATCAATTCATCCTTGTCTATTATGGTGACGTTTGCATCCTGCCTGAGCCGTTTGAACCTGCATGCGGCCTTTGCTCCAAGGGCGACCGCACCCACAATAACTACATTTTCTGCCATTTGTAATCCCCTGCTGTTAAGTTGTTGGTTAAAAGTATTCGAACTTTATAAAATATAATACGTTAACGGTCTCACAAAAAGTCAAAGCCCGTTTTGATAAAAGTAAAACCCGAAAGGCTTTTGGTTACACCCCTAGGGTATAAAAATATAAAAGCTTCTATTAGCGCCCCGTTTTGTAAGCACTATCCATATAAAAAGTCAACAGGCAAAATTTTTCTGACCATGGGAAAACCACCGCTTATTCCGTTTCGAATTCCAGGGTAAACGTATTTGAATCCTAATACAGGGAAAACGCTCCACGACGGCGTATATCTCTTTCCAACACAGGAATTGGGCCTGAGAGGAGGTTTTGAAACCACTTCTAATCAAATTTTATGTTTCGGTTGACATGTCAGGTATTTATATTTAGATTAATACTTTTTTACGATCATTAAGTTTCTTAGTTGTAAATTTTGTGCATTTTATGCCAAAAAAAATGCTTGGCCAATTAAGTGTGAAATGCCTAAAGTGAGCTAAAGTGCCTAAAGTTAAGGAATACTACCAATTTGTATAAAAACCGGAGCGTAGCGACGCCTTAACTTTAGATCACTTCAAACTTTAGATCACTTTTAACTTTTCCGGTTTATCCGGTTTAAGGTATAAATAAAGAAAGTTCGGAGGACTACCGTGTATTCAAAAATACTGATTCTTCGTTTTCCCGCAACCGAGGTGGAAAAGCCGATTGTCTGTTATCTAGTGAAAGATTATGACCTTATTTTCAATATCCTCAATGCCGCCGTACTTCCCAGAAAAGAGGGGGTCATGGTTCTGGAATTAAGTGGAACCAGAAAAAATTTCAAAGACGGCGTACAATATCTGAAAAATCAGGGGGTTCAGGTTGAAAATGCCTCTCAGGAAATAAAGCGAATCAAAATAAAATGCACACACTGTGGCGCATGTACCGCTGTTTGTCCAACCCAAGCGCTTTACATTCAACGACCTGAAATGATAGTCGACTTCGATCAAAAAAAATGCAGCGTATGCGAACTCTGTGTGACTGCCTGCCCAACCCGGGCCATGGAAATCCGCCCAACAAATAAAGCTTTTTTTTGAATGAAGCAATTAACAGCCATTGCCTTAAGCGGCGGTATAGATTCACTTGTAGCAGCATATCTCTTAAAGGAACAAGGTCATAACGTCATCGGAATTCACTTTATTACCGGATATGAAACCGATGACAGTGACAAAATAAGCGTCTTTCCAAACACGGATACCTCACCATCGACACTTGCAAAAAAGGATGAGTGTCATATCATTTCTCATCTTGAAAACCGGCTGGGAATCGAAGTCAAACCATTAGACTGCAGCGTTGATTTCAAAAACAAGGTGGTTGATTATTTTACACAAACCTACCAGGCCGGTCAAACCCCTAATCCATGCGTGGTATGCAATTTTACAATTAAATTCGGGACTGTTTTCGATTTTGCTCACAAACTGGGCGCATCCATGCTTGCCACGGGTCATTATGCCGAAATAAACAAAGACAATGAGGGAAGATTTCATCTCTTAAAAGGCGCAGATCCTAAAAAGGAACAGTCTTATTTTTTAGCCCTTATGAGCCAAAAACAGCTGGCATGCACCTTATTTCCTCTCGGAAAAATGACAAAATCTCAAGTTATTAAACTTGCGCACAAAAAGGGTCTTGAACCCATTAGAAAGAAAGAAAGCCAGGATGTGTGCTTTATCAGGAATAAAAACTACGGAGAATTTCTTGCGCTTCAAAAGGGATTTGAAGCAACACCCGGCCGGATAGTGGATGTTAATGGTAACCTGCTGGGCCATCATGGGGGTCTGCATCTTTTTACCATTGGGCAGCGACGGGGTATCAACCGTCCTTGCTCAGAACCCTATTACGTTGTTCGTATGGACCGTGAAAAAAACCTTCTGACGGTTGGCTTTAAAAAAGATCTGCTCTCTTTTGAATGCGGGGTTAACAACATCAACTGGATTAATCAAAAACCAACCTCCCCCATTAACGTCCACACCCGTGTCCGGTACCGTCACAACGCAGCAGCATCCAGACTATTTCCGGTTAATGAGAAAACCGCAAGGATTCGGTTTGAAAAACCGCAATCCGCCATAACCCCCGGCCAATGCGCCGTATTTTATCGGGGTGACGAGGTTATGGGCGGTGGATGGATTGCTCCCCCATAAAACCTAACCTTTACAAGCCGGAAAAAATTGCCACAAAGGCACAAAGACACTAAGGAAAACAATTTTATTTAAATTCATCTTCGTGTCTTGGTGTCTTAGTGGCAATGAAGAAGACTTCTCAAAAATTTTCATGAAATATTCGGGTTAGCCAATATACTGCTCAATCCCTTTTTTTAGTCCGTCAAGCATCTTGCAGAACATTTTTTCATCTGTCTCTAAGAGGGTTAGACGAAAACCCTGCATGCTGGAATTAAAAGACGTCAAAGGGACCACACAAATTCCCGTGGCGGCCAACAGATAGTAGACAAATCGTTTATCCGGTTCAATATTCGAACCGCCGATCAGTTTTTGAACCAGCTCACCCACGGCCCCGTTGGAAATGGGAAGGGTCTGCCGCTGGTTCAGCACACCGTTTTCAAAAACCACACTCATATAAAACGCACCATTGGTAGGGTTGACGACTACCCCCGGGATATTGCTGAGGCGTTCATAAGCAATTTGTGAGAAGCGCTCATATCGCTGTCGACGCTGTTCCAGATACGCAGGATACCGGGGGTGCCGTAAAATGATGGGTAGAGCCTTTTGAGGCAGTGTGGTGGAGCAGACTTCCACCATCTTGGCGTTGAGAATACTCTTGATGTAGGATTTAAACTCCGGATCCTTATTGACATTGTAAACCTCAATCCAGCCGCAGCGAGACCCGGGCCATGGTAGCTCCTTTGAAATTCCTTTCATCGAAATTCCGGGAACATCACCAATGACCGCACCAAGCGACTCAGTCTTTTGGCCGTTAAATACCAGATTCTGGTAGACTTCGTCGGCGATGATAAAAAGGTCGAATTCCCTTGCGATCTCAACAATCTCCTTGAGCATGGTTACGGAATATACCATACCTGTGGGGTTGTCGGGGTTAATCAACAAAATTCCGCCCACCGCAGGGTTATATTTTACGCGCCTGCGCAGTTCCTCTATATCCGGAAACCAGTGATTGCAGGGATCCAGGGGATAGCAAACCGGAGGTAAACCCGCATGGGCCGCCTCGGAAGAAGAGTGGGTCGTATAGGTGGGTGACGGCGTAATTATACGGGCGGTGCGACGCAAAAACCCGTAGGTTTTAGTAATGGCATCCCCAAGACCGTTAAAAAAGATGATGTCATCCGGTGTAATGCGGCAGTGGCCGTTGTTGTTGTTCAGGGACACCAGAAACTCTCGGGTTTCCAGAAGCCCCTGGGTCGGGCAGTAGCCGTAGCAGTCATCCTCCCTGACCAGTTCGGCAACAATTTCTTTCATCCAAACAGGAATTTTTTCACCTTTGGCAACAGGATCGCCAATATTTTCCAGGTAGACCGGTACTCCCAATTCCTGAAGCTTGTCGGCCACGCTTATGATGTTGCGAATTTCGTACGTCAGTTCAGCTGCTCCGATATGGACAAGACCGGTTCGCATGGTATATAATCCTCCTTAAAATAAAATTGTGATAGTAACGGTGCGCAAATAAAAAGGGCAACAAAAAATTTGCGCCCTAAATTTTAAAAGGGCTGCAGCTTGAATGCCTGCAACCCTGATTTAGTTTTTGAGGAATCCGTCTATCCGCTCCCCTTCAGGACCACAGGCTGCCCCGCGGCTGCCGCGGCAGCGCTGATCGCTCGACATGCATTGAAAATCCTGGCAATGGAAGCTGGCATCATTGGTTTCCTTTCATTTTTTCAGCTCAGTAACATATCTATCGGTAGATGTCACCCTAAAATTTAGCCTAAATTGAAAAATTATTCCCCTAACACTTTTTTAGGGGTGCGAAACTTGAGCCCCTGTTGTAATTTTGAAAAGGCAAAGAGACGGCCGGGGTAAATATAGATAGATGCCGGCTGGAAATCAAGACCATTGTTAAACCCTGATGCCTTCCTATTGACACACCGTGGCTCCGAAGCTTTTTTCAGGTGTCAGGTTTCAGGTGTCAGGTTCCAGCGCCTCTGTTCATCATTCCTGACACCTGACACCTGAAACCTGACACCTGAAACCAAATAGCCATAGCAATCTTAGCAAACAACAGTCTTGATTTACACCCATGGATGCTCCAAAAAAAGGCGGTAAAATTTTCCCGCCTTTTTTATGCACGTCCGTAAGGACTTTCTTATCAATCAGATAGAATGCTAAAATTGTTCATATAAAGTACTTCAATTGTATACCGTTGAACTCACGCTCAAAGCTTACCGGCGTAGTATGCGCCAAAATCGAACATCGACAATATTTTGTCAAAATCGACAATATTTTGTCGATGTTAAAGCGCTAAGCGCCTAATTCGTGCCCATCCATAAATCTATATTGGCTACAAACTAAGTTTCCAATACAGAAATGAGCAATTTTTTGCAAGGTCAAGGGAATCAAGGAATTACGCGGAGGCGTACACGTAGTACGTCGAACAAGTGATTCCGCAGATTGACGCAGAGATTGCGGAAAAGGGCCATTTCTGGATGGAAACTAATTCACAATTCAACTTTTGCATACACCAGCGGGCTATTATAATCAAAATGTTAGGGGAAATTTAAATTGATTTTTTTCATGAAAAATCGTCAAAAAGTGGTTATATGAAGGAATTCTAATACAGTTGATAAAAGAAACATTATAGAAAAAAGAGTTAAGTAATTGGAAAATAATGATTATCAACCGAAGGAAATCTCATTCAGGTTAGTCAGCATTTTGTTTACGTTCATTTGAGGTAAGATTTTTTTACCTATACATCTACTTTTCTCCATACCCATAGTTCTCAAGATGAGATCTTTGAAAAACGTCTCATTTTGTCTAATCCTATGTAATACTAATATAAACAAAACAACTTAACATCATTTTTATATAAATTTTTTAATTCTGTTTTTTCTTTAGACGGATTTTTTCTAATAAAAAACTTTCAATTCCGGTAAGTTTTAGAATCTCGAGATATTAAATTATGGCACATAATTTGCATATAAGTTTACTAAAACTGGATCCACCAGTAAGATGAGTAAAGAATCCTGGCCCAGAGGACCAGGCTTTGCTTTGCCCCTGAAAGGGGCTGTTTTAGTTAAAGCCGTAGAAGTTAAAAGTGCCTAAAGTGATCTAAAGTGCCTAAAGTTATGGTGTCGCTCCCGCCTGCCATTGCAAGCTCGCCCGCCAGCTGAGCCCGCCCGGCATTTGCCTGAAGCGCGCAGCCGATGGCGGACGGGCCCGACTGCCACTGCAAGGCAAAAACGAGCAGGCAAGGCGAGGCGGCCTGGGGCACGAGCGGGCAGGTCGCTCAGCTGTTTTTATATAATTGACAGAATTCCTTAACTTTAGCTCACTTTAAACTTTAGCTCACTTCAAACTCTTGCAGCGATTCTTCAGGCAGAGACATAGAACTCTGACCTGGCCCAAAGGACCAAGTTTTTCAAAGCAAAATAAATAATTAGATTTTATATCTGCGTTCTTTCCTTTTACGATAAATCAAAAAATGGTGGCGGAGTGTCTAAATTCAAGCCTCGTATAAATGATACAAGCGGGCGGTAATAATTAATCCTGTTTATTTTGTCTAAAATTGATGATTTCGTAAAAAATCAGTTGAAAAAATAATGACCGTAATATATTGTGATTAACTGTTACTTAATATACAATATAATGTAGTTAAAGTTCTTAGCTTTGACTTTTTGCGAAATCATCAAAATTTAAAACTTTTTTTATGAAAAGAATTTTACCCACTAAAATATATTGTATTTTCGCGTGCAGCCTTTTTCTATTAATCCTATTTTCTCCGCCTTCAATATATTCAGCTGATGTTACTATCGCCTGGGATGCAAACACTGAGTCTGATCTCGCCGGGTACTACGTTTATTATAAGACGGGCTCTTCCGGTCCCCCATACAACGGCACAGGCGCTGCTGAAGGCAACTCACCGATCCAAGTACCTGAATCTGAATTGGACACTCCCGAAGACCCTGAATACACAATCCATGGATTGAGTGACACTGAAAGTACCTATATTGTGCTGACTGCTTACGACACAGACGGCAATGAAAGTGGCTATTCAAATCAAGTGTTTTATCAACCCCCATCTGCCCCAACTCTCAGCAGTCTGTCCATCAGCGGTAACGATTTTGTAAACGAGAACAGCAGTGCCAGTTACACGGCCACGGCCACATTCAGCGATGGGAGTACCCAAACGGTATCAGGCAGCGCGAGCTGGAGCGAAAACTCTTCCTATGCATCTATCAACAGCAATGGCATGCTCACAACATCCCAAGTGCCGGGTGATACTACGGTAACCGTTCAAGCCAGCTACACTCACGAGGCGGTTACTCGAACGGCCACAAAGACGGTGACAATCGCAGACCTTCCTGAATCCATCACCCTCGGCAGTCTGTCCATCAGCGGTGACGATTTTGTAAACGAGAACAGCAGTGCCAGTTACACGGCCACGGCCACATTCAGCGATGGGAGTACCCAAACGGTAACGGGCAGCGCGAGCTGGAGCGAAAACTCTTCCTATGCATCTATCAACAGCAATGGCATGCTCACAACATCCCAAGTGCCGGGTGATACTACGGTAACCGTTCAAGCCAGCTACACTCACGAGGCGGTTACTCGAACGGCCACAAAGACGGTGACAATCGCAGACCTTCCTGAATCCATCACCCTCGGCAGTCTGTCCATCAGCGGTGACGATTTTGTAAACGAGAACAGCAGTGCCAGTTACACGGCCACGGCCACATTCAGCGATGGGAGTACCCAAACGGTATCAGGCAGCGCGAGCTGGAGCGAGGATTCGTCCTATGCCAGCATCGACAGCAGTGGCGTGCTCACCACCTCGGAAGTAGAAAGCGATGTGACAATAATTATTCAGGCCAGTTACACTTACAAGGAGATAACAGAAACATCTAATAAGGTAGTGACAATTAAAGATGCTACTGATCCTGTAACCCTCATCAGTCTGTCCATCAGCGGTGACGATGTTGTGAATGAGAACAGTCATGCCAATTACGCGGCCACGGCCACATTCAGCGATGGGAGCACCCAGACGATATCAGGCAGCGCGAGCTGGAGCGAGGATTCGTCCTATGCCAGCATCGACAGCAGTGGCGTGCTCACCACCTCGGAAGTGTCAGGCGATGTGACGGTGACCATCCAGGCCAGTTGCACCTACAATGAGGTGACAAAGACGGCAAACAAGGTGGTGACAATTATAAATGTTACTGCTCCTGCTCCGGTAACGGTCACCCTCGGCAGTCTGTCCATCAGCGGTGACAACTCAGTAAACGAGAACAGCAGTTCCGGTTACACGGCCACTGCCACATTCAGCGATGGGAGCACCCATATAGTAACGGGCAGCGCAAACTGGAGCGAGAATTCGTCCTATGCCGCTATTAATAGCAACGGCGTGCTCACCACCTCGGAAGTGTCAGGCAATATGACGGTGGCCATTCAAGCCAGTTACACTTATGAGGGAGTGACAAAGACAGCGACAAAGGTAGCGACCATCATCGACATCTCTGAATCGAATCTGCCTCCCAATACGCCAACCATCGTGTATCCTGAAAATGGTCAATACGAGGTCGAAACGCCTTTGGATATCATTACACAGCCTTTTTCAGACCCGGACAACGATGCTCACAGCAAAAGCCAATGGCAAATCAGCGAGCAAAGCGATTTCTCCACCCTTGTTGTCGATATTACCAGCGACAACTATCTGACAACATTTCCAGTGCCCCATATGGTGCTGGAATCAGAACGGAAATATTATGCTCGCGTCCGATTCTATGACTTCTATGATACAACTTCAGACTGGTCTAACCCTGTTGAGTTCACCACCACTTACTTTGTCGAGGATCTTAATTCAAACGGCATTCCTGATGCTAACGAAGTGGATGACACCGTTGATTTAAATCTCGATGGTATCCCAGACAACGATCAGCCCGAGATCATTAAGTGCGTTCAGGCTGTTGACGGGTCGGTCGATATCGGAGTCGAAAAAATTTCGGATACCATCAGCCAAATCCAAGCCCTGGAAATGATTGATCCCGATACGATTCCCGATACTGCCAACAGGCCGGAGGATTTTATCTTTGGTCTGGTTTCCTACCGGCTCCTCGTGAACCCGCCGGGTGCCACTGTCACGGTAAGGATCTATTTTTCAGGAGAAATTTTTGACACTGACAATTTCTTTAAATACGACACAATTAACGGCTGGTATGACTATTCAGAACACACCACTTTAAATGATGACGGACAATCTGTCACTGTGGAACTAAAAGATGGCGGCTATGGTGATAGTGACGGCCTGGCCAATGGAATCATAGCGGACCCGGGAGGAATTGCTTCTGAGGCAACTGAGGAAAGCACAACTACTGTATCTAGTGGATCGGGCGGCGGTGGCGGCGGAGGATGTTTTATCGCTACTGCGGCTTATGGCTCAAAATTCGAAAAACATGTACAGCTCTTACGTCGGTTTCGCGACCTTTATCTTATGCCCTATAAAATCGGTCGATCCTTTGTAAGCGCCTATTATCGGTACTCACCACCTGTTGCTGACTTTATTGCCAATCACGACATCCTGCGAATGATGGTTCGCTGGAGTCTTATGCCTCTGATAGGTCTTAGCTGGATGTTACTACACCTGGGCGTAGCACCTACGCTGCTGATGCTGCTTCTGATGAGTTTTACTATGTTGATCTCTTACAGAAAAATAAGATTTGAAAGGCGGTAAGGATACAACTCTTTCCCAATTCGAGCGTTTCTTTTAGGATGTTGTTTGCCCTCTGTATTCCGAAAACCTATAAAACAATGGACATCCCAAAAATCCCGCAATTTTTATCAAAATAGTTCCCTACATGCCGGGCAGCGCATCCAGCATCATATCATCAGATGAACCATTAAGCTGAAAACCGACCACCTCTCTGTTCGATGAGTAACTAATGTAGGTGGCATTGCTAATATCTTGAGAAAACAGATTTGGAGCCCAATTCACTACTTTCACATAAGCATCAATATTAAGAGTCTCCGTGGCGATTACATTGCCGGTGTCATCGTAAGCAGTCATTGTAACGGTAGCCGTAGAGTTCTCGATATTAACAAAGACAATCCCTGTCCAGCCATCTTTTTCAGTTTTGGCAAATACACCATCTGTGCTGCTAATGCCAACGCCTGTATATCCGCCGAGTTGTTTTCCATCGTTGGTGCCGAACAGTTCAAACCCGGTAATAGGACTTGTAGCGTCAATTTTGAACCAGGCGGTTCCCTCCGGCAAATCTAAGTCCTGAACCATACCTATATATTTTTCTTGCCCGGCAAGTAAAATCGTCTGAGGTGTTAATAATGTGCCGTTATCTCTGAAAGGTGTAATGTTAAGGGTGCAGGACGTTATCGAAGGGTTATATGCAACAATTCCTGTCCACCAGGTTGAATCACTTGCAATATGTGGGTAATATATATGGGTTGTGGTTTCATCCTTTAAAAGGATGCCGCTCAGATAATTATCTCCGCTGCTATCAGAACTGCCAAATAATTCAAGGCCAACAATGCCACTCCCATTTTTGATCACGGCAGATTGAATGTCTGTTTGAGGCTGATCATCAAAGAGACTACTAATCATGAAAGCGCTATGTTCATTGGCGGCCAGCGTTTTAGTTTTGGTCTCTCCGTTGTCGAATTCAATGGTTAATACTTTGGTGGAGGATGTTGTATTGACGAGGCTTATCCCCGTCCCCCAGTCCTGGGTAGAGGCGATATGGGAAATATAGATGTCACTGGTATTTATCTCTGAGACGGCTGGAACCGCTGCCCGATATTTTCCTTCAATATAAAACTTTGTATATCCGCAAACATTTTCTGAATCTGACTCAAAAATAATATATCCAATATCACTCGGATTGGGGAGCTCATTTCCAATAATAATCTCTCTTCGCCCATTTGAAGCTAAAATAACAGGTGTTGAAGAAACCTCCTGACCTGAATTATTATAGGCTTTCAAGTCACCACTCAGGCTCTGTTCAGAACTTGTATTCAAAATACAGATTTCGGTTTCCCATGTGCTGTTACTGGCAATGTGGGAAAAGTAGAGGCAAGGTTCATAAAACCACACACGAATGAAATCTGTTTTGGACTCCGTATGGGATCCTCCGGAACCCGTCACCTCAAGGGTGACTGTATATGTGCCGGCAGCATCGTAGATGTGAGTGGAATTCTGTTCCGTGCTCGTACCTTCATCCCCAAAGGTCCATAACCAACCCGTTATTTCACCGGTGGATGAATCGGTAAACGAAACTGCCAAAGGTGCTGAGCCCGTGGTAGGACTTCCTGAAAAGTTGGCAACGGGCGCGCCATTTGGATTCCATCCCGCCAGTCTTGCCCATAACCACCATGCAGCGTATGCTTTACGATTGGCATTCAAGGGTTGGCTATGAGCAGATGGGCAGTTATACCAGTCAACACCTTCGGCATGAGAGTCCTGCCACTCTATGGCCCAGTTACCCAATTTAGGTCCGCTGGCAGATTCGTAATAGTCACAATTATCGTGAGGAAATTCATAAAACGTCCCATCCGGATCGTAAGTTTCTATATCCGCAAAATCATACAACACTTTGTTATTGTTAATACAATAATCCATAACCATCTGATTTGCGGCTTTGTTGTCTGCGTTATCCCAATGATCCACATGGCCGGTCATATAAACAAACGTAACACCTGGATATTCTGTTTCCAACTGAGACATAGGGGCTAAGTATTCACTATACAGTGTTCCCGCAGCATATTTATCGTCCACCTGTCCACACCAAGACCAGATAATGACATTCACATCTGAGTGAGAAGGATCATCTAAATATTCTCTTGTTTCATTCACCCACTGAGGGTAATAACCACAATCTCCTGCCATTGCTCCGTCATGAAGATCCAATGCACCGCCGGTTCCTCCGTTATTCCATTCAAAGATGCCTTCCGGGAGGGAAAGACCCAAACCTTCATTATTGGCAAAGTCGATTAAACCCGTCATGCCTGTTGTCAATTGACTGCCATGGGAAGTATGACCGTAAGCAATGTGAAGATTGGATTTAGATTGATTTATTGCCGATTCAGGAATTTTGCAAATATCTGTACAAGTATGATCAATGATGATTGGCGAAGCCCCAAAAGACAATTGCGGCGTAATTATACAGATTGAAACACTCATTAACAAAATTACAAAGCCTTTATAAAAAAAACCAGAATTCCTATTCATTTTTATTTTTCCTCCCCAACCTTTTATTGCCTTTTGTTCAAAAGGATAGAAGTGGTTTCCCCATTTATCTTGGATAATATTTCCTGATTTGATAAGGTTAAGTGATTTTCCTTGGTAAACGATACGATATTTTTATCAATAAAATTCAAAGATTTTTTAATAACCATCATAAAATTTTCAATAATGTTTCTCAACCAAAATAATTCATTTTCAACAAGAAATTTTTCATATCAAGCGGCTGGAATCTCATCAGAATACCCCTCAGCCAGGTCGCCAATGCGCCCCTTGAACGCAAAATGGCACTCAATCAAATTCAAGGCCTTGGGATATTCGCTATTCGCCTGCCAAAGCCAAGAACCGTCTATATAGATGATTTGCGGTTGGCAAATTGAAGCCACTGTAAAACGTGCCCAAAAAAAAGAGGCCTTGTTCAGAGATTTAGCCCTGGGCTGCGTCAAATAAAGAATCCTGGCCCCTCGAAGATCCCGCACTGCGGGGAAGGACCAAGTTAAATAGGACGCAGATTTTCGCAGACCCGCCCGGCATTTTGCCTGAGGCGCAGCCGATGGCGGACGGGCCCGCCTGCCATGCGAGCTCGCCCGCCAGCCAAGCAAGGCGAGGCGGCCTGGGGCACAAGCGGGCAGGTATACACAGATAATATTGTTATTTTTCAATTTAAGAATCTTGATAATCTGTGTTCATCTGTGTCCAAAACTTGACAATTATTATTTCTTACGATAGTATCATTTTGTAGGATTTATTACAAACAAAGAAGAGGGGAAAAGCCATGCGAACAGTTATTACTTCTAAATATCAGACAACCATACCGAAAGCCATTCGGGAAGACCTCAGACTATCCATCAACGATACAATTGAATGGAAGGTTGAAAATGGAAGAATCATAATTGTTCCCATGCAGAAGAACTTTCTGAAGTTTATAAACACTGTCAAAACGGGTAGCGGGAATATCGAGGATGACATCAATTTATCAAGGAAACGGCGGGCGGAGAGATACCTGTGAAAAGACATACTATTGTAATAGACACCAACGCCCTTATATCTTTTGTGACGGATAGAAACAAGAGCCAACAGGACAAAATAGCCGAACTTTTTGAAAACGCCGCCGGACTGCGGATATCGATTTTATGCCCGCAGAATGTACTAACCGAATTTGTCTATGTGCTTGAAACGGTATATGATATTTCGAAGTCGATAATAAAACAAATGATAAGTGATTTCGTTTCAATGCCCGGAATAGAAATTGTCCATGAAGTAAACCTGAGCATCCTTTTTTCGTACTGGCCTGACAAGATTCCGGACTACGGCGATGCTATTGTTACATCCGTCTGCAGGGCCAGAAAGGGAGCCATGGTCGCAACGTTTGACCGTAAATTCTGTAAGGCCTTAAAAAGAATAGGCTTTTCTGTATATCCTTTCTAATTTTGCGTGCATCAAGTTCCCTGTTGGATTAGTTCTTTATCTTTGATATTTTGTGTCCCTTCTCAATCTTTGCCTTCAACTTTCTATTTCTATCGATTTTTTGTGAAATACGCCGGCTTGCCCGGAATGCACAGGATTCACTAATACCGAAAAATTAGCCGATATCTTTCAACCTTTCGCCTGTATATCTCTTTCAAAGATACATCATTACGTTTCTATCCAGGGCAAAATCATTCCCAAATACGGAGCTCACTTCATCAAAAATATCCTGCATTGTTGCTTTTTCGGTTAGTTGTTTTAAGGCAGGTATGTCCTTTGAAGGCGAATTTAACCGGGGTAGCTCCGGAAGATGGTACCGGGGTGTCCCCAAAAACATAATCCCAGGCAAACCTTGCTGAAATGTGTAGTAACGAAAAAAGGTATATTAAAAAAATGGTATTAATATTAATGTGTTGAGTATCATACATTTAATCCTGATCAACTGAAGGGAATTCCCATCTGTTGATTATTGGTTATTTACAAATGGTTGGGGACTTGTTCCGGTCAGGAATGTTTTGTCAGATGTCTGAAAAATCCTTCGTATATTTTCTTGGGACGGAAGGGGTAAATCTCTCCCATCGGCCCCTCCTCCACAATCGTAATTTGATCTGTCCAATCTTCAACCTTCAATTGATCTATCCAGTATTCAGTATAAAGTTATGCACGCCGTGCACGAACCCAAATACTAACCTATACCTTTCCTCTTGACAACCCCGCTATAATGGTGCATATTAATACGTAATAGTATACACATATAAAGGAGTAAAAATGAACACCGAAAACGTGCGTCTCAACATCACATTGCCGAAAGATCTGGTGCACCTCATAGATCAGATGTCCGGGCCACGGAAACGCAGCCTGTTTATCGCTGAAGCCGTTCAGCTAAAAGTACGGCAAGCCAAAAAAGAAGCTCTTGAGAAAAAACTGGCTGAAGGCTACCGCGCCGGTTACAACCAAAGCCGCAAGATGGCAAATGAATTTGAAGCCATTGATCTGGAGGGCTGGGATGACTATTAAAAGAGGCGAAATCCATCTGGCATCATTGGACCCGACCATAGGTCGTGAAATTTCAAAAACAAGACCTGTCGTTATCATTTCAAACGACATCAATAACCGTTTCTCCGGAACGATAACCGTTCTGCCGATCACCTCAATGAATTTGGAAAATATCTATCCTTTTGAGGTTAAACTTCCCAAAGGGTCGGGCAATCTTCCGAAGGATTCAAAGGTGAAAGCAGATCAAATCCGTACTTTGGATAAACGCAGGATAATAAAAGCCATCGGTATGTTGGATGATGAAAGCCTATCCCGCATAGAATCCGCCTTAAAAATACATCTCGGATTGGAAATATAGATATAGTCTTTGTGTCTGGTTCATTTCTTTCTTTTTCACTTCTGATCCCGAAAACTCTCTATCTTTCCCATCTTCCCACTTTTTTATCCGCCGTTGATGTGGCGGACCACCTCCTCACCTCAGTGCCTTCCCGCCTCAGAGCTTTTCCGCTTCCCAGCCTTTTAGCCCCCAACCTTCTCATCACCTGTCACCCCAAACCACGAATCAGATTTTACCCTAACGTTGCAAAAGTCGGAGGGCTTCAGAGCCAAGACGCCAAGGGTGACGCCGTAGTAAACCTACTGCAAACCCTTGGCAACACCGGATCTGGAGTCCTCCGGCTTTCCCGTAGGGTAAACAACATGGCCTAAAATCAAGCCTATCCTTTGAATTCACTGAGGGTTGGAAACTCAAATGGAAGGTAATCATATATTTTATATTATAATTTCATAG
>Ga0272444_10000829_pt1 | contig 31315 bp, 24 predicted proteins | sample SSMForm13_FD_201033 | JGI IMG/M metagenome (GOLD analysis project Ga0272444, IMG submission 201033) | Marine sediment archaeal communities from Little Sippewissett salt marsh, Falmouth, MA, United States - SSM-Form-13 | ecosystem: Environmental > Aquatic > Marine > Wetlands > Sediment ...
CGATCGACAACGAAATCCAACAGAAACGGCGCGTTTGCCAGCAGAGCCGTCAGATTTTCCGCACCTTGCGCTTTCAAAAAACTGTCGGGATCCTCGCCCTCGGGCAAAATCACAACCTTCGGTTGCTCTTCGCGTTCGATGTAAACATCGAGCAGTTTCGCCATCGCCTTACGCCCGGCTTCGTCACCGTCGAAGATGAAGGTGACGTTCTTGGTATACCGTTCGACCAGCGCCGCGTGCATCTCGGTAAAGGCCGTGCCCAGCGGCGCTAACGTCCGTGTGAAACCGAACTGGTTCAGCGCAACCACGTCGAAATTGCCCTCGCAGATCAGCGCCTCGTCGCGGTCGCTGATCTCTTTGCCGGCCAGATGCAACCCGTAAAAGGTACGCCCTTTCACGTAAATGTCGCTCTCCGGCGAGTTGATGTATTTCGGTCCGTCGCCGTCGAGTAACCGGCCGGAAAAAGCAACCGGGCGACCGGCGACATCGTAAATCGGAAACATCAACCGGTTGCGGAAACGGTCGTAATGACCGTCGCCGCTTTCCCGCGGGGCAATCAAGCCGACGGCGATCGCGTCGTCCAACGGCAATCCCTTGCGCATCAGATGACGGGTCAGATGATCCCACGCGTTGGGCGCGAACCCGAGTTCGAACCGCTTGATCATCTCGTCACTGACTTTGCGCCCGGCCAGGTAATCCCTTGCACCCCGGCCCACTTCGGGATGCGACAACCTCTCCCTGAAAAACGATAAGGCCGCAGCCGTAATAGTCAACAGGCGCTCGCGATATCCGCGCGGGCGCGACGGCCCTGATGTTTTTGGAATTTCAATGCCCAGCCGGTCGCCCAACTGTTGCACCGCTTCGGGGAAAGTCAGTCGTTCGATTTCCATAATGAAGCGGAACACGTCGCCGCCGATACCGCAGCCGAAGCATTTGAATGCGCCGCGATCGGGATTGACGTAAAAGCTGGGCTTGGAATCTTTGTGGAACGGGCAGAGTCCGACCATACGGCGGCCGACCTTCTTCAAGGTCACCGTCTCGCCGATGATCTGTACAATATCGGCGCGGGCACGGATCTCTTCGACGATTTCGTCCGGGATGTATCCCATGCGCTCCGTTCCGTCAGCGAAAGGTTAATTATAAGTTAAGCACGCCCAGCAGCCAGTTGGCGAAATCCGTCAGCGGCGGCGCCAACACGGAAGCCTTAGCCTTCGCTGTCAGCGAAGGAATAATGTTTTTCTCCATCATCACGGCCAGGACAACGCCGCACGCGAAAGCGCCCTTGGCCGCACCGAAGACCAGTCCGAAAAATCGATTGAGACCGGACAGCTTCAGTTTTTTCGTTGCCTTGGTCAGCATGCGTCCGGCAAAGGAAAAAGCAAAGGTAATCAACACGAATAAAACGATAAAGACGATCACCGAGGCCACGCTGGCGCTGACCGACAGCAGGTCGGCAATGATCGCACCCAGCGGTTTATACAGATTGGCGGTGACAAATAAGGCGACAAAGAAGCCGGCAAAGGTCAGCGCTTCGACAAAGAAGCCCTTCACGAAGCCTTTGCCCGCGAAGATGACAATGACGACTGCAATTAACAGATCAATATACGGCACGTTTTCCCACGTTTGGAAAGCCGCGTCCCGCCCTTAGGCGGACAGGGCGCGGCGAACTTTTTCGTTGACTGTTTTGCCGTCGGCGCGGCCGGCGAGTTTGGGCATAACGGATTTCATCACCTTGCCCAGATCACCCATGCCTTGCGCGTCGGTTTCGTTGATCGCCTCGTGAATCAGGCGATCCAATTCGGCTTCATCCAGTTCAGGGGGTAAATACGTCTTGAGTACGTCAATTTCGGCCAATTCACGGTTCGCTCGTTGTTGATCGCCGGCTTTTTGATAAGCCTCGGCCGCCTCGTTGCGTTGCTTGATCGACATACGGACGACGGCGATCAGTTCCTGATCGTCCAGTTCGCCCCGCTTCTCGATCTCGCGGTTTTTGATCTGTGCACGCAACATGCGCAACACATCGACCTGCAACGAGTCTTTGGCCTTGAAAGCCTTTTTGTAATCTTCGGCGATACGAGCGATTACATCCATCGCTTGGCCATTGCGGCAGACTGCTTCTCTTGCTTGCGCATTTTCTTCATCAAGCGTTTGCGAGCGGCAGCCGCCTTTTTTTTGCGTTGTACACTGGGCTTTTCGTAGTGCTCACGCTTACGGATCTCCGAAAGGATACCCGCCTTTTCGCATTGCTTTTTGAAACGTTTTAGCGCGTGCTCGTACGATTCGCCCTCACGGACTCGAACACCCGGCATCTAAAGACTCAACCCCCCTTCCAACCATAGACTTTTGCGGCAGAATTTGTTGTTTTGGGTTTGCGCAGCCGCGTATGCCAAACCCGCACGGATGATGTAAATAGCCATCCGGGGCGCATGAATCATACAGATAAACCATGCATTGTCAAGAGGATAAGGCAAAAAGACAAATATTTAGCAATAATCTTCGTTTTTCCGGAAAAAATCACCAAATCAGCTATTTTTTCAATACTTCGGCAGAGAGCCAATCATTCGCTTTTAGAGACCTTGGGTGACGAGAATTCTTTTCAGTAGCCACAATGCGCCTTCCGCCTCGGGATGCGGCAGTAGAAACAGCGGTTTGTGGTCGAGTTGTTCGAGATAGGGCGCCAGATTGGCGACGCCGACGGAGAAGGGAAACGCAGACTCATCGAACAACGGTTCGTCGTTGGGGCTGTCGCCCAGCGTCAACACCTGCTCGCGATTGACGACGCCCGCCTCGTCGCACACTACCGCCAAAGCGGTCGCCTTGGTGTGAGCGCCGGCGAACAGATGCACGTGAATCGAGCTGGCGATCATGCGCAACCCGGCCTCGCGAGCGATGTCGGCGGCCACGGCCATGTCGCGGTCGGACAGCGACGGGCGCACAAACGTCCAGTCAGTCAATCGTCCGATGTTGTCTTGCGTTACCTGCGCCGCCGGCACCTGGGCACAGATCTTCTCGAAGGCTTCGCGCAGGCGAACGCGTTCGGATCCGATCAACTCGGCGTCAGCAACGATGCGGATGTCTTCGTCGACACAAACCACGCCGCCGTTTTCGGCGATGACGCCGTCGACGTCCAGGTAGTGCGCCAGCGCTTGTCCCCAGGCGGCGCAACGCCCGGTGACCAGCCAGACGGCGACGCCACCACGGCGTAAGCGGGCGAGATGATTAAAAATCTCGGTGTCGATTACACCATCGCGGGTCAGGGTGTCATCGATGTCGGAAGCCAGCAGGCGCAACTCGCGCAGTCGCTGTTCCGGAATGGCGTCAGCCGGCAGCGGGCGTTTCACCTTCGCGCTCCTCCTGGTCACGCACCAGCAGCGTCGCCCCGACCGTCGCCGCAGGCAGGTAAAGGAAATTGACCAACGGCACCATCGTGGTCAGAAAAATCGCCAATCCGAAACCGAGCGTTTCGCTCAGCCGGGCCATGACATAGCTGAAACGCTGTCTGGCGGTCAGGTGACGGCGGCCGAGGGGAAAATCGTGAAACTCGTAAGCCAGGAAGAATCCGCCGACCAGCGGCGCCATCACTGCGTAGGCGATTCCGCCGATCACCGGCAGAAACCATAACAGCAATAGAATCAACTGCGATAAAATAAAGAAAACGACCGTCACCAGCCCGGTGAGCAATCCCTTGCCCATGTCGCCGAGCGCTTGGCGAAAGCCGCCGCCCTCCTCCACGCGGCCGAGCTGCTTTTCGACTTTTTCCGACAGCAGATCCAAAAACGGCGCGGCGATAATGCAACCGACGGCGGTGAAGCCGAAAATCACCACCAACGCGAACGCCACCACCAGCAGAATGATCAACAGCACATAAACGATCCACATGTACCAGATGTCCGGCTTGTCCATGATCATGCCGAGCAGGTCGGGAAAAAAGTGAATGTATGCCCAGATGCCGCCGATAAACAGCGCGATGTTCAACACGACCGGCAACGCGGACCAACCCCACAGCGAAGGATTGCCCAACAGATGACCCAGCCCTTTAAAGGCAAAGGAAAAACCGCGGATCAACCCTTTCACGATGCAGCCCTTCTAAAGAAGATCGGGCAGGTAGGTCTCGATGGTGTTGAACAAGTCGACGACAAGCCACACAATCTGACGGATGCCGTCAGGATCGGGCTCGGCAAACCAGGGGCCGAGATCGATCGGCAGCCAGTCGGGAATTTCGGGAATGACGATCTGAAAATTGTCGACGTTAATATCGCCCACATCCAAACCCAGCGAAGCCAGCAAATCTTCCAGCAGCGTTTCCAGGTCGAGCCCGAGCGAGCCGAGCAATTCGGCATCGATGACAAGCGGCAAGATATCCAGCGCCACCAGCAGGTCGTTGGCATAAGAGATATAGAACGGATTGGGGCGGTAGGGATCTATATCGAGCACGGTGTGATCGAAAAAGGCCGTCGCCGTCATCGCGCACAGCACATCGAGGCCGTTGACCAGTTGCGCGTCGAGTTGCCCGAAGGCGGGGATGATCATCGGATCGCTGCGGCGATCGCCCTGCCCGTTGTTGTTGGCATCGATGTAACGCACCGCTTCGTCCGCCTGCGGCGCCGGTTCGCGATAGACCTCTTCGATCATCAGATGTATGCGGAAAAAGGCCATGCCCAACTGCCGCCCGGCGGCCTGCATGCGGGCGATGCCCTCTTCCCCCTTGAGATAAAGAAAGTCCGGATTCTCATCGTAGGTCAGCAAATCTTCCAGCAGCTCAATGATCGCGCCGAGCGAACTAAGCAGATTCAAAATGGCGTCGGGATCTTCAAAATCCAACTCCAGGCTCAGTTCGGGAATCTCCAGCGAGAAGAAATCGTAATTCAAATCGTGCGCCAGCAGAATGTTGACCAGCGCCCGCATCATCGCGGTGACCGTGCCGAAAAAATGCAGGTCGCTGCGATCGAGTCGTCCGCCGAATTCGATGGTGAGCATGTCGGCCAGATCCATCGAGAAGCCATCGATTTCGAAGAACGGATCGGGATAGGTCAATAAGTCGAGGTACATTTCCTCGCAGTCTTCGTACCACCACTCGGCGCTTTCACCTAAAAAGTCTTGAATGTAATCGCCGATCGGTTCGCTGGAAAACTGCACCATCTGGTTGACGTCGGGTTGGCCGGGTTCGCCGGTGGTGTACATGAAATCGCCGATCATCGCGATCAGTTCGTCGAGCAAGCTGATGAACTGCATGTTGCGCGAAATCAGCAACCCGTATTTGGCTTCGCCGCAGGTGGGCGAAAGCTCGATAGCCGCCTCGAAAGCTTCGGCGGCGCTACCGCCGTCGCCGGCGCGCAGATACCCTTTGCCGATATCCATAATCTCTTCGAGAGTCGGATCTTCGTAGGTGTCGAAATCTTCTTCACACCCCGGCAGAACAACCAGCGCAATCGCCAGCAATACAACCGCCAAGATAGTTCGGCGCATACACAAACCTCCGGCTAACGCACCTTGTGGATCGTCGGTCAGTGTAGAAATCCCTGTTTCACCTGTCAAACGACAAAACCGTCGTCCTGCTGTTATTACAAATCGGCGCAGCAGCGCGTGCCGTCATCGCCCGGGCTGACGTCCGGCGGATGATGATGCATGGACGTGCATCGCTGCGAATAAGCGCTGAAGCTCCAAAAACCGTTTTGATCCTGTTGCTGCGTGTTGTCGGTGTTGTAGTTGAAACCGCCGCCGCGCAAACTCATGTCCGGCCAGCCTTCCTGCCACACTTCCGACGTCCATTCCGACAGGTTGCCGCACAGGTCGTACACGCCGTAAATGCTGACGCAGTCGGGCCACTCGCCCGACGGCGCCAGGTCGCGCGGTTGCCCCTCGTCGGTGTGCGTGTTGCACATCTGGTCGTCCCACTCACCGCCCCAAGGATACTCAAAGCCATCCGGACCGGCGCAGGCTTTCTGCCATTCGGGACCGGTGCACAACCGCTTGCCTTCGGCGGCGCATAGCGCTTCGGCTTCGTTCCAACTGACCGGCGTCGGCTCGACACCGGCGATGTTCGGGTATTCGAATTCGTCGATGCAGAAATCGTCGACAAAGATCAATTCGTCTTCGTACCCTTCGGTCTCCCAACGTTGACCTTCGTAGCGGAACCAGAATTCGCCGGCCGGTACCAGAATCATATCGTCGCGACCGGGGCAACGCTGGATGCCGTCATCGTCATCATCGCCGCTGTCGTTGTCGTCGTTATCGTCATCGTCGTCGAAGATCATATCGTCGTCTTCTTCGTCGTCGTCATCGTCCGTCGGCAAGTACGTGTCTTCGTCCTCTTCGTCCGACGAAACAGCGCAACCGGCCAATAGAAAAATGATGATCAAAAAAAGCAAGAGCAGTCGTTGCATGGTTCGACTCATGCTTTGGCGTACCCACCGGTCGCCCACCGCCAACGCACGCGAATCAACTCCATCAGACTGCGTGGCAGGTCGACGGCAAGACGCACCTTGGTTTCGGGGTTGTTGCGCCAGGTAACGGGTATTTCCTTGACCGCCATCCCGTAGCGCAAAGCCAGAAACAAAATTTCCGCGTCGAAGCTCCAGCGCTGAATTACGCTCTGTGCAAAAATCCGCGCGGTCGCTTCAGCGGTGAACGCTTTAAACCCGCAGGTGATGTCGGTCAGACCAGGCGTAAACAGGCGCAACGTGGTTTGGCGAAACACTTCGCCAAGCAATTCACGATAACGCGGCTGATGCACTTCCACATTGCTGGTCGTGATCTTGCGCGTGCCGATGACGATATCGTTGCCGTCGCGGCAGAGCCGGTAAAATTCGTCCGCCGTGGCGATCGGCACCGACAAATCGATGTCGGTGAACAACCGCACCCGGCCGGTCGCGGCGAGCATGCCGGCTTTCACTGCCGCCCCTTTGCCGCGGTTGCGCGTCAGACGGATCAGCCGCACTTGCTCGTGCCGCGCCGCCGCCTGTTCGGCCATCGCAGCGGTGCCGTCGGTGCTGCCGTCGTCGACCAACAACACTTCGGTTGTCAACTTGGACTGCGACAGGTAAGCAAAAAGCCCTTCCAAGCCCGCCGCCAGGCGATGGCTCTCGTTGTAAATCGGTACGATGATGCTCAGGTCAACGGATTTCATGGCGGCCAATCCTATCACATTTCCGGTGACGGATCGAAATTACAAAGTTGGGCCAGCGGCTCGAGATTCGGCACATCCGGCTGCAACGACAACGCCTTGCGCACGTGCCGTTTGACGCTGTCGCAATCGGCGCGCCCGGCGTAGGCGTGTGCGGCCAACACGTGCAACCGCGCCGCCTGCACCGATTGTTTCGCGTTGGGCAACGATTGTTCGGCGATCTCGATCGCTTCGTCCCACTGTTTCCTTTTCACCAACAACGGCGCCAACTGCAAAGCGATGTCGGGGTTGCCGCTCTCCAACTTGTACGCCGCCGACAAATCTTCGTAAGCACCGATCAACTCACCCATCAACAAACGAAGCTGCCCCTTGGCGTGCAGGCAAAGCGCGCAGAGCGGATCAAGCTCCACCGCCCGATCAAGTTCGCGCTTGGCTTCGGCGTATTTCTTCTGCGCCAGCAACGTCAAGCCGAGAAAAGCGCGGTGCTCGGCAAAATCGGGGTAGATCTCGACGGCGTGCAGTTGTTCGCGTCCGGCTTCCGCCCAACGCCCGGCATCGGCGTGGATCTTGGCGCGCAAATGAAAAGCGCGGGCGTACACTTCTTGGGCCGTCCAGTCGAAACCGCGCGGTGCGACCTGCTCGTCGTTGACGATCGGCATGAACTGATCGCGCCACAGTTCGCGATCGCGTTCTACCGCTGCGCCGGCCCATGGCTCATCGAGCAAACGGAACACCAGCCCATGCGGCAGCAAACGTGTCTGGTTGATCCACGGATAGGCCTCCCAACCGTAATCCCAATACGCGCCAGCCGCGCCGGCGTGTTCGACCAACCAACGATGAACGCCGCCCGGCACTTCCGGATGATAGTCGGACAGATCCCAATCACCGAAGCAACGGCTCATCTGTTCCGGTGACGACAACCACGCGCGATGAGCAAAACGCACATCGGGACGGCGGCGCTCGATAGTCTGCTGATAAAACATGTTGTAGGCGAGATGGTCCTGATAGCCGATCAACGCTGCGCCGAGCGGCATCGAAGTCAGAATCGCGCGGCCGTGAAGGTCGGCCAGATCGTGCTGCGAACGATCGCAATAGCCGCGGTGCATCGCCAAACCCCAGGCGGCCATCAACGCCGCCAACAAAGCGATGTACACCACCGGGCGCGAGCGCCTGCCCGTTTCGGCCGCCGGCGACACCAATCTCAGCAACCAGGCCAGGCCGATTGCTCCGAGCAACGCACACAGCAGATACAATGTGATGTAACCGAAGGCCTTGTGCCAATCCTTGATGTACAGATACAAGTGCCCCGCCGTCAGCAAAACTACAAGCAACAATCCGCGTTTGTTTTTCAACGCCAGCGCAATCAGACCGACTACTGCCGCCAGCGCGAGCAGCGGATTCAACTCGCGCACGACGTGCCCCGGCAGCAGCGCCGCATTGTGCAGCATACGTCGCCAGGGAAACGCATGAATGACTCCGCCGTAACGACGCCCGGTGATGTGCGCAAGAAACGCCTGCCACGTTTCCGGATTGCCGTGATCGTAAGGCGGGTCGGTGGCACTACGCACCGGCAGGTAGGCGAATACCGCAAAACCGAGTGCGAAGAAAACCGCCATCCACAGCAGACCGCGCAGGTCGAGGCGTCGGGGCGAAATCACCGTCAAGGCAATCGCAAACGCCGGCAAATATAGGATCTGCACCATGTGAACGCCGCAGGATAAACCCAGCAGAAAACCCACCAGCGCGATCTTGCGCACGTCGCGGTCGGCCAGCGCTTCGGCGGTCAACCACAGCAAACCGGCCACCGCGGCCATCTGCAGCGCGTAAACCTCGGCGACCTCGCTCCAGGCCCAAAAGCTTTGCGAAAAAGCGAAAGCCAAAGCGGCGCACGCCCCGAAGGCATCGGCAACCGCACCGTCGGCGAGCTCGAGCAACCGCAGCCAGCGCACCGTCGCCAGCCACAGCAGAACAACAGCCGCCACCGCCGCCGTTACGCTGACCAGATTCGCCCGCCAGGCCAACGAGCCCAGCGGCAGAAAGCTGAGCAATTTCGCCAGCAGGGCGAAAGTCGGCGAACCGGCCGGATGCCCGATGTCGAGTTGATGACCGATCAGGCAGAATTCCATGCTGTCGCGCCAGAACAAACCCGGCGCCATCCCCGCCAGGTACACCCCCAGCAGAGCCAGCGATCCGCCCAATAAGATGCGTCGCGTGTTCATCGATCTGCCCCGCCGGCAATGTCTTGTTTTCGCCGGTCGCCGAGAACGCCGACAACGACCACAACGGCCAGAATCAACAAACCGATGCTGCCGATAAGTCCTCCCGTTCGGAAATCATGATCGGCATAGTGACAGGTGATTTGGGTCGAGGCAACAACCGGGAACGAAAGAAACAGACCGTTGGCGATGCGCTTGGTCACCCGGCCGTTTTCGTCGCGGCATCGCCAGTGCGGATGGTACGCAATGCCGGTCACAGCGTAGGCCGGCGCGTCGGTTTGCACGCTCAGGTTGAATGCGTGCGGCGAAACAAATTCAAGCGCCGCTCCGCCCTCGCCGCCTGCGTTGCCGCGGTCTTCTTTTTCCGCCGCGTCATTGCGCTGCCAGACAACCGTTTCACGAGGATCGATCTGGCCATCGATAATTCTGCCCCACGCCTGTTCGCTCGAATCGGCCAACACCATCTTCCGCCGCAGGTAAGCCGCCCCGAAAGCGTTGCGGTTTTCATACAGCGTTTGACCGTTGCGTTCGATGTCGGCAATTTTCTCCACGCCTTCGCGGTTGACCGGATAGATCGACAACAGATACCGCGCGTTGAACAGGTCGAACAGCGGCAGACGCTCCTCTCCCGTCAGCCGGCGCATGCGCTTTTCGATCCATTGCTGTCGTTTACCGGCCAGAACGCTGATCGGGTGAATCGTTCCCAGCCCGTACAACATGCCGTAATCGGGCACCAACTCTTCTTTGTGCAACCAGGTGCGGGCGTGAGCGACTTCGCGCAAGGTAGTCACCTCGGGCTGATGATGCACACGCCAATCCTGCACCGACGCCAGGCGCGGCTCGTTGAAACCGGCCGGCATGTATTGGGCGATCTCCGGCGGCGTCGTCAACAGCGATGCGTCGATCATCGGCGTCGCCGGGCGATTGGCGACGAACAGATCAACCACACACAATACGCAAACAAGCAAAACGACCGTCTTGCGCGCTTGCGGTCGCCGACGGGCGAGCCAGATCAACAAACCGCAAAGAGTCATCAGGATCGCCGTCAGGCGAAAGCGCCAAAGCAAGGGCGCCACCTGTTCGGACACCTGGGAAACCGCCTCGCCGACCAGTTGGGTCAGGTCTATATTAAACAACAAACACAGCATCGCGGTGACGAAACTGCGCACATCCAACAACTGCCACAGCGCCAGTGCCGCAACCGGCGCGATCCAAACGAGCACGACGGCGGCGAGGCGATGGTGTTTTCTCTCGTCGCTTGCCAAAGCATTCAGGCCGAAAGCGGCCAGCACCGACAATCCCAAAGCAAAGAAAAGCAAAAACTTTTCCGGATAGCGGAAGTGATCGAAAAAGGGAATGGTGTGATAGACCCAACTGTAAAATGGCAGACTTTTCCCCAATGCCAGCGGGATGGAAATCACGATCAGCCCGCCCCACAACAACCGATGGCGCAACGGCGCGATCGCCAATCCCCAAAAACCGAAAAGCAAGGCAAAAACGCCCGGATAAAGCTCCAGTATCCAGGTTTGCCGGTCGCCGGAAACCAGCGGCCGGCGCGCCGGCGCGACCGTGCCGTCCAGGTCGTAAAGCAAACCGGGCACCAGCAGATTCGCCAGACCCGCCGGTTGCATGCTGACGCGCGTCGCTTCTTTTAAACTCAGCGGTTCACCGCGTCCCATTTCCTGCAAACCGAGAACGGTCGGCACCGTTTGGACGGCACTCAGCGTCAAACCCAGTAAGCCGATGCAAAGTACGGCCGTCACCGCCCATGCCTTGCGCTTGGCCGGGAAATCGGGCCGGCGGATCGCCAGGGCGATGATCGTAGCCAAAGCGCAAACCATCGCCGCCAGTAAAGCGTATTGCACGGAATTGATTAACATCAGCGCATAGGTGACCGCTCCCCCTGCCACCCCGCGCCACGTAGGACGTCTCCATAAACAGCCAAGAACAAAATGTAAAAACGCCGGCAGCCATACCGCCGCTTCGAAATAGTCGAGCATGCTGTGCAGGCTCAACACGACGCCGCCGAAAGCAAAGCTCACCGCTCCGGCCAAAACTGCCGGCCAGCGCAAGCGAAAACCACGCAGCAACAGCACCATACCAAGGGCAGCAATCAGAAAATGCAGCACGATCGATACGTTGAACGCGCGCAGCGACGGCATCACCAAATACAACACATTAAGCGGATAAAAAGCGCCGGTTTGCGGATTGGCCAGCGTCGGCACGCCCGTTCCATCAAAGGGATTCCAAAGCGGCATCTCGCCCGATTTTACCTGGTTGAAGAAAAACGAACGAAGCGGATAGAAATAGCTGGACAAATCACCGTAATGAAACGTTTTATTCTGAAATAGCACACCGAAGAAAAAGATCAAAGCCAGAATCGTCAAGATCAGCAGCGTCAGCAGAGGCGAGCGTCGATTCAAATCCTTCATGCCCTTTTGCTATTCAGGAATTCTCGGTGAAAATCGAATAAAACCAGGGATATGCTAACACAATTATTGTTTATCGATCCAGAAACAAAACGAATCGAAATGAAAAGAAAAAGCAGAGCCTTTGCGAACTCCGCCTTTCTCCGAACTTTCAGACTATGGCAACTAGGCCTTTGCAGCGGATAAGCCGGTTATAATGTTGTGCGGTGTAGTTTTACCCGAAATCCCGGAGAATCGAGGGACAGGTCCGTTCCAATACGTATTTTGATGGAGAAGACAATTGATTTCAAAGCGATACAAGGATACGATCCGATATCGTAACGAGTATCTTAGTGAAATCGGTCTGATAAAAGACAGATTGTTCCCGGAGAGGCGTTTTCAGAATTCCATCTGTTGAATTCCGGTTAATCTGGTGAAAAGCGGTTAAAGAGAAATAACAATGCGAAAATTGGCGTTCGCCACTGTTACTTGTCTGCTTTTTTTCTTCCTACTCGAGCTGGGTCTTCGCCTGATCCCTCTCTCTCCGGGCATCGACGTGTTCGATATGTTCGGACTGAAACTGAAACTCGTCAGAGACGACGTAGCAATCTGGAAACTGGCTGCCCATAAGCGCGTCCGATACGATCGCGACGGACTCGTTCATTTTGGAAACGGGTCGATCAAGATCGTTATTCTGACCGACTCCTGTGGCATCGCGAACGTCTGGCCATGGCCGGAGCATTATTCGAATCGGCTTGGAAGCCATTTTCAGGTAATCAGCGCCGCGACCGTAGGGTACTCATCGGAACAGGCGCGCAGGGTGTTCGAAAGAAAAATACTTACGCGGCATAACCCGAACTTGGTGATTTGCACTCTTGGTTTAAACGATATGTGTCACTGGAAGAAGATGACGGATAGGGAGATGATCGAATATTACCTTGATCCTCCGCTTCTTCGCACCACGTGGTTCCTGTCGACCTTGAAGGCCAGGCTCCTGCCGAACCGGCAGATCAACGAAGACGGCTATATGCCCCGGGTTCCGGTCGGCCAGTTCACCGAAAACCTGCAGGCGATACTCGACAGTTCGCATCGGGTCGGAGCGAAGGTCATCATAGCAACTTCGCCCTTCATTAGAGATCAGGAGGGATCGTATTCATTCTATCAAGAGTACATGGAGGTCGTTCGCAACGTGGACAAACAATCGACCTTCGATCTCGCAAACATCTTCCCGCGTCTGATCGCGGATTTCGACGCAGAGCAACTGTTCTTGAAGGACGGCGTACATTACTCCGAGGTGGGATCGCTAGTCATAGCCGAACTTTACTACGCAAGGACGATGCATGTTCTGGGCATGCCCTACGAAAACAATTCCGAGATAGCGAATGCGGTAGCCGGCGCAATCGACGCGGTCTTTACAGACTTTTCCCCTTAATCCAGAAAGCCGAAGAGGTAGTGACCAGGCTTATCGAAGTCCGGTACACGGCAAACAGGAGGTATTGTCCTACAACGGTCATTTCGTCTGCACCTGCTATCATCCCCTTTAATGCTTCAACCAGTTCGGGGACTGCGAGGGCGCGAAGCCCTCGGCCATAGCACAGCAGGGCATGGTTTGGTTCCCATCACGGTTCCTGATAAAGTGTCGGATGCTGGCGTGACCCAACCGGTCGCTGCAAGCGGTTAAGTATGGCCTGAACGATTGAAAAGGATGACCAATGGCGGCACTGTCAAGAAGGCGTTTTCTTCAGACCGGCGCAGCTAGCCTTGCCGGTTTGTCCATCGGGTGCCACAAAAAGCGCAACGTGCTTTTACAGGGAACCAACACGTTTCCCAAAAACAACATCATTTTAATCTCGATTGACACCCTGCGCCCCGACCATCTCGGCTGTTACGGCCGAAAAAAAATATCGCCAAACATCGATCGTTTTGCGAACGATTGCATTCAATTTGATCAACATATCGCCAATGCTCCGATCACCGCCGCTTCGCACGCCTCGATGTTCACTTCCTTGATTCCGCTGCACCACGGCGCGCGCTCTCCGCACCAGAATTATCCGGCTTCAGCCATTTCAAGCAAGGTCCCCACACTGGTCGAACTGCTGGTCGATGGGCAGGGATTCCAGTGTGTTTCCTATAACGGCGGTGTGCAAATGGACGCTTCTTACGGCTTTGGTCGCGGTTTTGCCACGTACGAAAGCTTTGATGATCCAGACCAAAGCAAACGGTTCAGCGACGCGACCGCCAAAGCGCAACGTTGGCTGAAAAAGGAACGTCGCGATCCGTTTTTTCTTTTCCTGCACACCTACGAGGTCCATTATCCGTTCACCCCGAATATGCGTGACCTCATCGCGATCGGCGGCGACCCCGATCATCGCTGGAAAGGCATAATCGGGTGGGACACGATCAATGCCATCAACAGCGGAAAACTGGCAATGCAACCGAACGACGCCAAGTACATCGTCGATTGCTACGATGCGGAAATCGTGTCCATGGACCGGGGCTTCGGTGCATTCATGGATTTTCTCAAAGCAAACGATCTGTACGATTCGTCCATCATTGTTTTCACATCGGATCACGGTGAAGAATTCGGGGAGCACGGAATAATCGCTGCTCACGGACACACCCTATACGACGAATTACTCAAGCTGCCACTGATGCTCAAACTCCCCGACCAACAACTCGCCGGCACCATCATCAGTGAACAAACCAGCTCCGTCGATCTGATGCCGACCTTACTGAGTCTTCTCGGCCTGGAAAGCCCGCCTCGGATACAGGGTGTGGACCTGATCGACCACTTCAACAACCCCAATCGGTCGGAAATCATCGCCGTCAGCCAGATGTTTTACCGGGGCAAATTTCCCACCGCGGTGCGAACATCGCAGGAAAAGTACTTTGCGGGCAGCCACTACTTTGACTTGGCAATCAACCCCGGTGAAACCAAGCCGCTGCCTTGCGACAAAAATCACCGTCTCCATCGGAAAATGGAAGAGATCGTTCAATTGAACGACATTCGGACCCAGGAATTTACGCCCAAACCCGAGGAACTGGAAAAGCTCAAACAGCTAGGCTACATGTAGCGTCGACTACTACTTTTATAAAAAAGGAATACATCCGTTTACATAGCTATTTTATGGTCTTTTCTCTTTTCTTTAGTAATCCTCCATAAATTGATAAGAAAATTGGTAAGTGTGAGTGTCCCCTACCTGCATAGACATAATTAAAAGAAAAAGCGGAGCCCTTACGGACTCCGCCTTTCTCCGAACTATCAGACTATGTCTTAGTCTTCAACCGGATGCGAGGTGTCGCCGTTGGCGTGAGTCGTGGTGAAGGTGTAGCCCGAGCTGTTGCAGTCACCGAACGTAAACGTGACGTCAGCATCGTCCGTCAGGTTCTTGTCCCAATCCAGCAGGTTCGCCAGGTCGCTCGAGTAGGAACCACCATTGTCACCACCAGCGTTCTGGTAGTACAGCTCTTGAGCGATCTTGGCATTGTAGCCGGCGCTCACGGCCGAAGCGTTGTAGGCTTTGGCGCGAAGCTGCACGAAGTTCGGAATGGCGATCAGGGCCAGAATACCGATAATGGCCACAACGATCATCAACTCAATCAACGTAAAACCTTTGTTCCTCATTTGTCCTTCTCCTCCCGTATGCTAAATAGCACGGTTATACCGATCGATGATCAGGAAATTTGCAAAGCATATGCCATAACCGGGATAAAGGGAGGAATGCAATTAACATGTTGTTTTCAAAGGGATAAAATTTCACCTTTTCATAAAAACATATAAAATATTTCAAATATGGCGACCATTTACGGCACTATGCCGCGAGAAACTGACAAAAATTGTCACTCGTCGTCCAACACGCCTTCATCGTCGGCATGATTAGACTTTTCAATACCCAGCTTTTCCAGGCGATAACGGAACGAACGGAAAGTAATCCCAAGCAATTTGGCGGCGTTTTTCTTCAAGCCGTTGCTCATTTGCATCGCCTGGGAAATCAAATCCTTTTCTATTTCGCTGATGACTTCATCCAGATCTATCCCTTGCGGCGGAATCACCAATTGCCGGCGTAAGCGACTCATATCCAGATGCTGGCTGCGTACATGCGGCGGCAGCGACTCGGCCATCACGACGTCGGTAGCCTCCAAGGCCAACGCGCGCTCGATGATGTTCTCCAACTCACGAACATTGCCGGGGTAACCGTAGGATTGCAGGTAACTCATCGTCTCGGTGCTGATACGCCGAATCGGTTTTTCCAAAAGCTGGGCGTATTTCTCCAAAAAGAATTCGGCCAGAATCGGGATATCCGAGCGGCGATCACGCAGCGGCGGCACTTCAATCTGAATGACGTTCAAGCGGTAATACAAATCTTCGCGGAAGCGTCCCTGCTCGACCTCTTCTTCCAGGTTGCGGTTGGTGGCGCAAACCAGCCGGACATCCACCGGGGTTTCGGTGGTGGCGCCGACCGGCAAGATGCGCTTTTCCTGAATCACCCGCAGCAGTTTAACCTGCAACGCCAGCGGCAATTCGCCGACCTCGTCGAGAAACACCGTGCCTTTGCCGGCCATCTCGAACAAACCGCGTTTGTCATTGAACGCGCCGGTGAAGCTTCCCTTCTTATGGCCGAACAATTCGCTTTCGAGCAATTCGCTGGGGATGGCGCCGCAGTTGATCACCACAAACGGCGCATTTTCCCGCGCGCTGTTAACGTGAATCGACCGGGCGACCAGTTCTTTACCGGTGCCGGTTTCACCGACAATCATGATGTTGGTCGGCATCGGCGCAATGCGACGAATCAAATCGTAAATTTCCAACATGCGCGGATGGCTGCCGATCAAATTGCCGAAGCCGTAACGCTGTTCGAGTTGCTGTTTGAGCGCGATGTTTTCCCGGCTCAACTCGCGGCGTTCGAGCGCATTGGCGATAATATGGCGGATTTCATCGACCTGAAACGGCTTGGTGATGTAATCGTAGGCGCCTAGCTTCATCGCCTCGACCGCCGATTCGTGACTGGCGAAGGCGGTGATCATCAGCACCGGCAGGTCGGGATCGACGCCCTTGGCCGCACGCAATACGCCCAAACCGTCGACGCCGGGCATTTTGATGTCGGAAATCACCAGGTCGACGTACGTGCTTTCCAACAAATCGCAGGCTTGTTGTCCGCCCTCGGCGGTGACGACTTCGTATCCTTCTTTGGTCAGAAAGATATCGAGAAATTCCCGCATGGAAAGTTCGTCGTCCACCACCAGGATTTTCGCCATCGAAACGACTCCTCGCTTGTTCGGATCAGACAGATCCTACGAAGAACGCCCGAAGCGTGCAAGGCCGCTGGACAGAGAAAAATAGCTCCTTATAGTAGGCCTGAGCCGACGCGGAGGTTTTATGCTGATCGACAGTCATTGCCACCTGGAAATGCCGCACTACAAAGACGAACGCGAGCAGATCATCGAACGCGCCCTCGCCGCCGGCGTCCGCCGTCTGCTGACCGTCGGCACCAACCTGCCCGACAGCCGCCGGGTGGTGCAGATCGCCGCGCAGCACGAGCCGGTCTATTGCTCGATCGGCATTCACCCGCATGACGCCAAAGACGCAAGCGAACAAAGCTACGCTGAACTTCGCGAGCTCGCCGAACAGCCTAAGGTCGTAGCCTATGGTGAAATCGGTTTGGACTTTTTCAAAAACTACAGCCCGCACGACGTACAGATCCGCGAGTTCACCCGGCAGATCCGCCTGGCGCGCGATTTGAATCTGCCGATCATCATTCATGACCGCGATGCTCACCAAGAGACGGTGGACATTTTAAAAAGCGAAGGCGGCACGTACCGCGGCGTCTTTCACTGTTTCGCCGGCGACGAAGCGATGGCCGAGCAAGTGATGGATCTGGGCTTCCTTCTCAGCTTCACCGGATCGATCACCTTCGGCAAAAAAATGAAAGCTCATCGCGTTATCCGCCAGGCGCCGCTCGACCGGATCATGGTGGAAACCGACGCGCCTTTCCTGACGCCGGTTCCGCATCGCGGCAAACGCAACGAGCCCGCCTACGTGCGTTTCGTTGCGGAAAAGATCGCCGAACTTAAAGAAACGACCGTCGAAGAGGTCGAATGGTTCACCACCGACAACGCCTATCGCCTCTTTCGTTTCGAAACCTTCGGCAAACTAGCGGCCATCGTCTACCCGTGGAAAAAAGCGTTGTACATCAACCTGACCAGCCGCTGCTCCAACCGCTGTTTGTTCTGCGCCAAGCACCCGGCCTTTACCCTGGGTCCGCACTACCTGCGACTGGAAGAAAACGAGGAGCCGACCGTCGACGACGTACTTGCCGAAATTTCCGACACCGCCGCACACGAAGAGATTGTTTTTTGCGGTTACGGCGAGCCGACGATTCGCTGGGACGAAATGATCCGCATCGCCAAGGCGCTGAAAAAACGCGGCGCCCGGCGCATCCGTTTAAATACAAACGGTCTGGCCGAGTTGATTCACGACCGGCCGCTGGCCAAAGAAATGAAAGGCGTCATCGACGCGGTCAGTGTCAGCCTTAATGCCCCCGACGCCGGCGCCTATGCGGAACTGTGCAATCCGCAACAAGGCGAACGCGCTTACCATGCCGTGCTCGATTTCATCGGCCAGGCCAAGCGCTACGTGCCCGAAGTCGTTGCCAGCGTGGTCACCGTCGCCGACGTCGACCTTCCCGCCGTACGTAAGCTGGCTGAACAGCAACTCGGCGTACCCCTGCGCGAACGGCCCTAGCCGAGGAAAAATCGCTGGATCAATTGATTCCCCGCCAAGGCGAATTAACTTTTGAAAAAGACCTACAGAAAAGAAAGGCATGACATGGGTTCGCAAATCTATACAAGAAAAGGCGATAAAGGCTCGACCGCGCTGGTCGACGGCAGCCGCGTCGGCAAAGATTCCGGGCGGGTGGAGGCCTACGGCACAGTCGACGAACTCAATTCCTGGGTTGGTGCAGCCCGCGCCTTCGCCGACGACGAGTTGCTCGACCAAACGCTGACCTTTTTGCAAAACCGGCTGTACAACTGCTCATCCAACCTCGCGACGCCGCCCGACCAGGGCATCGAGCCGCCGGGTATCGAACAGGCCGACGTCGAATTTCTTGAACAGGCCATCGACCGCTTCGAACAAATCACCGGGGGGATTTCCCGCTTTATCGTGCCGGGCGGCAACCGCACCGCCGGGCTGCTGCACGTCGCCCGCACCGTCTGCCGACGCGCCGAACGCCGTATTGTTGCGCTGAGCGGAGAAGCAACAGTCGATCCCCTCGTGCAGAAATTCGTCAACCGCGCCAGTGATTTCCTCTTCGCCGCCGCCCGCTACGCCAACGCCGCCGCCAGCGATGACGATGTCTTTTGGAACCCGACTTTCCCGCGACCGGCCTTGTGATCGTTGTGTACGTTTTCGAACGCGTTGTTTCAGGTGGCAGTCGCCGGACTAGATAATTGCAATTTTCCAACGAGTAATGTACTAGAATGAATGGGTGACAATGATTAGGAATTGATCCACCCCATCAGAGGAAACTCAATGCCCAAACGCCAATTCAGCCAACTCAGCACGCGCAAACGCAAAGCCATCTACCGCATCTGCCTGGAGCTATTTGCCGAGCACGGGTACGGCAACACCAGCATTAAAATGATCACCAAGCGCTTGGATGTCGCCGACGGCTACCTCTATTACTATTTCAACGGCAAAGAAGACCTCACCAAGTGGGTGTTGGAAATCGGTATCGATGCCTGGCACGAACATTTTGAAAACAACGTGGCCAATCAACATCCGAAAGATTTATTCGAACTGTTTAAACTTTCCACCATTCAGATGGCCAACTTCATTAAAAAGAACAAGAGCCTGTTCGGCACCTACGTGCAACTGCTCAACGAGCCCAAGTTTCCGCTTACCGAGTGGATGGCCGAGCAGGTCTCCTGGTTCGACGCCTACTACCTGGAGTCGTTGATGGAAGAAATCGGCAGCGGCCGCATCCGCAGCGACATTCCGCCCATGTTGATCGCCTTGGTGATGAGCGTGGTTAATATCCGCATCCAAAATTACTTCTGGAACCCGCAACTCGACGCCATGGGCATTTCCAATTACAACGACAAGCAACTGGCCGAACTGGCCGATCAGATTAATTCCATTTTCCGCCAGGGAATGCTGCCGCAAAAAATCTGAGCCGCTACGGCACCTCGTACAACACGCATTCCGGATCGCCCGGCTTTTGTTTTTGTTTAAACGACGACGCCAGCGCCAGCCGGTCGGGATTGTACTTCGACTGCTCTCTGCGCCCGAGAAAAATGTAATCGACATGCCAACGCCGGGCTACTTCGCGCGAACCGGTGCGATAGATCGCGGCCACCGCTTCTTTGACGCCGGGTCGCATCAGGCCATTGGTCGCGGTGTAAGCTCCGTTGACGACGCGGCGTCCGGTCAACGCGGGCAGAACATGAATGACATCGTCAGTCGTAAGCAGCACCGCATCACTCGGCGTCTGCTGCATCACCCAATGGGCGCAGGCGATGTCCTGCGTCGTGAACATGATCTGCGCATGGGCACGACGGTCCGTCACCGCCTGCACGACGCGCGGCTTCCAAAAATCGTGCAGCGTCATCAGCGAAGGCAACACGCCCGCCAGCAACAGCAAGGCAACCACCCCTGCCTTCGCCGCCGCGCCGCGCTTCCACCACAAAGCAAACAGCCAGGCGATGTACAGCGAGAAAAACAGGTGCAGGTACAAATAGAACTTGTTCGAATCGCCCCAACTCGGGGTCATGCGGTAAACGTTGATCACCGCGAAAAACAACAGGCCCGGCAGCGTCAACCACAACACCGTGCTCCGTTGCGGCCAGTCGCCGTCGCGCACTTTCCACGCCGCCCAGATCAAACCGGCCCAGCCCAACACGAACGGCATCCCCGCCGCCCGCACCCAATAAACCAATCGCGACAGCACCATCGAGCCGAACACGTCGACCTCGCGTAGCGCGGGAATCAGGTGCACATCGAAACCGCGCGCTCCGGCGGACATCGGCTGACTCAGCAGAAACAGCAATTGCGGCAACGCCGGCAACAAACCGAGCAGACAAAGCAGTGCCGGCTTCCATTGACGGCGACGCACGGCGACCAGCAACAACAGCGCCGTCGCCGACACCAGAAAAGTGTGCAGGTGAAACAGCGGCATCGCGACGACACCTGCAACGACGAAAGCCAACCGGCGTGAACGATGAGTTTCCTCTTGCTCGATTTTGATCAGCGCGCATAAAAGCAGGCAGGCGGCCGAAAACGCAAACAGGAACGGTCGCTGCGGCATAAAAAAGTTCATCAACGGAAACAGAAAATTAAAAAATGGAAAGAGAAAAATATGCCGCGCTTGTTCCCAGCTCGCACCTGCCGGCGGCAGCAACTTGCCGCCGACCGGCACGCCGCCCATCGCCGCAGCCAGGTTGAAGACGCCCGCATGTGCCAACCAGAAAACCAATACGGCCAGCATCGCCACGCCTTTTTGCTTGCCGCCGGCCCGGCGAAAAAACGCGACCGGCAACAGCGCCAGGCACAGGCCGAGAAAGATTTGGTCGATCCACAGCGCGTTGAGCAGATTCAACCCGCCCTGCTCCAGCATCGCTGTATGGAAATTGATCAAAAAGTGGTAACACAGCTTCGCTCCGGCGACCTGCGGGTAGTCCGGCAAAAACGCATCCTGCTGCACAAACGAGCTGACCATCGCCAGGTGGAAGGGAATGTCGGTGAAGTTGCCGACGTAAAAAACGCCGCCGCTTTGATCTTGCCAGATGCCCCAAATGAAAAACGGCGCAACCAGCACCAGTGCGACGCCTTCGGCCCAACCGAATGACGGGCGATCTCCGGCAGGCAACGGTACACTTTTGCGCATCAACCATATCGCCGCACCGGCCAACGCGACGGCCGTGACCAATACCGTCCACTGTGTAAATGAAAATAAAAAACTGAGAAGAAAACAGAGCCAGGTCGAAACGAATATGCCGACAATCCACGCCCCGGCAAACTCGGCCCACCAACCGTCGACCACACGCAGGCGGCGCATGACGACCAGGCCAAAGAAAAAGGAAACAGCCGACAACAACGCGGCGATCATCGCCCGATCAATCCGGCTCTTTGGGCGCGGGCGGCGCAGGGGGCTTTAGGCGCTCCAGCTTGTAAAGCCCGTAACGCACACGCCACCAACGTTTGCTGTCGATGCCTTGCACATCGAAACGCTCGCGCACCCGTTCGCAAAAGCGCACCTGCTTCGGGTCGTTGACGTTGCACCAGTAGTTCCAATGCAGGTACAACCCGCCGGCGTAACGCTTGTAAAGCCGATCCAGCGTTTCCGGGTTTTCGTTGGCGGCGATAAACATCTGCGCCGCACTCTGCCCCCACAAGATGAACATGTTGGGGTTGTGCGTGAAGATCAGCGAATTGTCCGGCAGCATCTCGACCAACTCGCGCGCGTACTCGTGATCCAGCCGCGCCTCCCACGCCTCTTCGCCCTCGGCGCGCATCATCGGCAGAAAGCAGAACAGGTTGGCCAGCACGATCAACGCGACGATCGCATGCGCCGGCACGTTGCGCTTCTTGCGGATAAAGCCGGCCAACGAACTTGCGCCGAAACCGGCGAGCACGGCCAGCGGCGCGTAGGACACCAGCGAGTAGCGGATGTCGGCGCCGTAATCGTAACTGCCCGCGTAAAACAGCAGGAAGATGCCCCAGAAAAACGCGAACCAGGCGAAAGCGATGAGCCGCTGCCGCCACTTGCCGACCCAGCCGATGCCGAGCAGCGCCAGCAACGTCACCGCCAACGGAAACTCGCGATTGGCGAAGTGGTACAGCAGATTGCTCTTCATATTCTTCGGCAGGTAGATCAGCGAAAAACGCGCCTGGTCGACCGTGCCCCAGGGTTCGTTGCTCACCGCGAAGGTGTGGCCGACAAGCGGAATCACCAGCACGCCGCCGAGCAGCGCGATCGCCCAGAAGCGCAATTCGAGAAACGTGCGCGGTCGCAGCAGCAGCAGCGTCAGTGCGGCCAGCGGCGCAAGCAGAATTGACTCCATGCGGAATTGCATCGCTAACGCGGTCGCCGCCGTCGCCAGCAGCAGCAGCGACGTTTTCCCCTCGCGCGCAAACAGCAGCCACAGCATCAGCGTCAACGCCGCCATGCCCGCGGCGGTCGGCTCCACTGCGGCGGTGTTGCCCCACATCACGCTCATCGGGATCGTCGCCATCGCCAACGCGGCCAGCAAACCGGCGCGTCGGTCGCCGAACAACAAAAACGCGACGCCGAACACCCAGAGAACGATCAGCGCAGCGTTGAGGTTGTTCAGCGTGAACGACCATTTTTCCTGCACGCCGAAGGCACGGTACAGCAGCGACAACAGATAGGGGTAGCCGCTGGGCCACTTGTTGTATTCCCAACGGTTGCACTGCATCCGTCCGAATTCGATGTTCGCTTCCTGGCAAAGTTGCGCGCGATGCAACAGCGCCAGGTTGACGCCCTGCTCCTGGTAGATGTCTTCGTCGTAAAAGATGCGGTTGGTGCGCGGCGCGATTTGCGTGGTCAGCAAAAACGCCAGCAGCGCAATCGCCGCCAGCTTCAGCCAGGTCGATCCGCCGAGCGAGCGGGCGAAGCGCCACAGGTGTTTCCGCGCGGCGACCGCCGCAACGACCAGCAGCACGAACGTGACTTCCAGAAAGTAAAACGTGCCCGTCGCCAACTGCGCGCGCAAAGCGCCGTTCGGCGTGCGGGCGATCCACCACCACAAGCCGCCGAACAACGCGGCGAAACCGGCGACCAATCCGGCGATGATCCAGCCGCGAAAGCGCTGCGGTGCCTGCTCAGTCATTCCACTTTCCCTCGACCCAAAAATTGCCGATCGCCAACGCGTCGGCTTTCATCTTGATAAACGAAGCGATCGCGTCAGTCGGCGAATTGACCATCGGTTCGCCGTGCAGATTGAAACTCGTGTTGAGCACCGCGCCGATGCCGATGCGCCGCTTGACCTCCTGCAGCACTTGCGCATAACGCGCGGGTGCGTCGGTAACGATCTGCGGCCGGCAGGAGCCGTCGACGTTGATCACCCCGGCCAACCGCGGCCGGTGCTCGGGCTTGACCATGTACCCCATCGTCATAAACCGATTGGGCGTGCCTTTCAAATCGGCCAGCGTTTCGCGCGCGTCGTCCAGCAGCATCGACGGGCAGAAGGGCTGATACCACACCCGCTTCTTTAACTTAAGATTAAGCGTGTCTTTGATCGCGAGCGAATCCGGCCGCGCCAGCACGCTGCGCCCGCCCAACGCGCGCGGGCCCATCTCGGTGCGTCCCTGGAACCACAAGACGATGCCGCCGTCGGCGATGCGCGCCGCCGTTTGCGCGACCGGGTCGTCGGGTTTGGTAAAAGTCAGGCCGCTATCCCGCAAGGCGCTTTCGATTTCGTTTTCGGAAAACTCGGGCCCCAACTGCACCGAAGGCAACGGCATTTGCGCCTCACCGGTCAATTCGTGCCAGCGCCACAACGCCGCGCCCAGCGCCAGACCGCCGTCACCCATGTGCGGGAATACGAAAACGTCGTCGACTTCGTCGAGGTTTTTGATCAACCGGTTGACCTTGATGTTCGAGGCCACCCCGCCGGCCAGCGCGACGTTGCGCTGGCCGCTCGCCTGTAAAGCGTTGCGCAACAGGCGTATGACCCACACTTCCAGCGCTCGCTGCGCCATTCCCGCGAATTGCTCGTTCGGGAACTGATGCAGCACGCGCCCCAGTTCGCGGTACATCCGCAGGCTGGAATACCGCGCCTGCACCTGCAAGCCGTCGACGGCGAAAAAACCGATCAGCGGATTCTCCTTGTCGGGAATCGGGTAGGCGAAGTTGGCCAGCGCCATCACCTTCCCCTCGTCCTCCAACTCGCGCATGTTCATCAGGTTGGTGACGTGCTCGAAGAAAATGCCGAAGGAATGACGCGCGCCGATCGCCGCCAGCCGCTTGAGTTTGCCGCCACCAAATTGCGAAATGGTCGCCGACAATCCGTCACCGAGCCCGTCGAGGGTGATGACGAGGCAGCGGTCGAAACCGGCGGTAAGCGCCGCGCCGGCGGCGTGGCACAAGTGGTGATCGACCAGCGTCAGCGGACGCCCGGCCAACCCGAGCGGCATCAACTCGCGCCATAACGCCCGCAGGCTGAGTGCACGCGACAACGCATTGGGCGCAAACTCGGTCAGCCAATACTTGCCCAATTTTTTGAAAGCGTTGAAACGCGACGGCAATTTCTTGCGCCGTCGCAGCAGGTAGTACTGCTCTTTCATCGTCGGGAACCAGCGGTTGAGCGTTTTCGCCGGATCGGCGGTCGAGACGGCGACGGCGTCGATCTGCCGCGGTTCGAGATTCGTCGCCCGCAGCACAGTTTGAATCGACCGCGCGGGAAAGGCGACCTCCAGCTTGCGGCGGGTCAGGCGTTCCTCGTTGATGACGAAGCGGATTTCGCCTTCACCGACCAGCGCCGCGCCGGAGTCGTGGCCGTCCCACAGGCCGAGAATATTCATCGCATCACCCGTTGCCATCGCGTTTTCATTTCGTGGAGAAGCTGGCGCACGATACCAAACCCGGCCAACCCGAGCAATCGCGCAACCTGCCGCGGACGCAGATAAAACCGCCGTTTGGCGCGTCGCACGGCCCGGTCGACGACCGCCGCAGGCAGGCCCGGCAGACTCAGCGAAGCGCGGGTTTGCTCGATCTGCGCAAAGTCATCGCGCCGCAACCAGCCTTCGGCGACGGCCGTGTCGTACAGCGCCGAGCCGACGAACGGGGCCGCCGCGTAAAACTGGGCGAAGTCGAGATCGAGCGAGAGCGCCAGGCGCAGCGTTTCGTTCAACGATGTTTGCGTTTCGCCCGGCAGACCGAAAATAAAATGGCCGACTGTTTTGATGCCCGCCGCGCGGGCAGCACGCAGGGGCGCGGCGAAATCGAGTGACTGCAAATTTTTACCGCTTTGCCGCTGCACCTCGTCGTCGGCCGACTCGATGCCGAAGCTGACCATCCAGCACCCGGCGCGCGCCATCTCGCGCAGCAACTCTTCGTCGACCGTGTCGGTGCGGCTGTTGCACGTCCAACGGATGCCCGGCGTTTCGCGCTGCATCGCCCGCGCGAGGTCGAACACGAAGTCGCGGTCGAGGGTGAAGGTCTCGGCCCACATGAAAAAATCGTCGACGCCGAAGCGTTCGCGGTCGTGCTTGATTTCGGCGATGATCGACGCCACCGAACGCTTGCGCAGCCTGCGCCCGTAGTACGCCGCGGCGGTGCAGAAACTGCAGCGGTACGAGCAACCGCGTTGCGGCACCAAACACAGAAACGGCCGGCGCGAAAACGGCAGGCGGTAGGGTTCGCGGTCGACCAACTCCCAAGCGGGAAACGGCAGCGCGTCGAGTTCGTCGAGAAACGGGCGGTCGTCATTGCGCACGGTTTGCTCGCCCTGGCGATAAGACAATCCTTTAACTAAGGAAGCATCCTGCTCGTTGTTCAGCGCTTGCGCCAATTCGCACACGGTCGCTTCCGGTTCGCGACGGACAATGAAATCGACCTGTGCATAACGCGCGAGAACATCCGCATCCATCGCCGTCGCATGCACGCCGATCAACGCCGTCGCCGTTTCCGGCAGAGCGCGCTTGATCGCCGCCAGTGTCTGCATGTCGCCGGCCAGGCTCGGCGTCGAGGTTGCCATCACGCACAAGCGCGGCTGTTGCCGGGTCAGTTCGTCGATCAACACCGACTGCGTCGTCATCGTCGCCGGGCAATCGTACACGTACGCTTCGTGCCCGTCGTCGCGCAACACGGCGGCCAGGTAGGCCAACGTCACCGGCGGCCATTGCGTCGCCCACAACGAGGCGCGTTGGGTACAGCGACCCTCGCGGGTAAACAGCGAGCCGTCGGGCGACGGCGGATTGATCAGGGCGACGTTCATAGCGCAGGCGGGTTGAGCCGTTTCGGCAGAAAGAGCAGGCGGATCAGCGACGCCACGTAATAATGCCAGACGCTGAGCAAATTGATTTTGCTGCAACCGCCCTTGCGTTTGTATTCGTGGGTCGGAACTTCGCCCATGCGGTAGCCGGCAGCCAGCGTCTTGAAAATCATTTCCTGCTCAATGGTGGTGATCGTCGAGGTCAGATCGAGCCGTCGCAGCAACTCGGTCTTCATCGCGCGGAAACCGTTCTGGCTGTCGGACAGGCGCACTTTGAATTTCCAATTGACGCAGGCGGTGATGAACGAACTGCCCATCAGCCGGAAGCATTCGTCGAAACCGCCGTGCAATTCGCTGGACCCGCCGATCAACCGCGAGCCGGTAACGTGGTCGGCTTCACCGTCGAAAATCGGCTGCACCAGTTTCGGGATGTCGGCTGGGTCGTGCGAGCCGTCGGCGTCGATGAAAACGACGACTTCACGCTCGATGTGCGCTGCGGAACAACGGATGGCGTCGCCCTTGCCGACTCCGTTGTCGGTGATTACGCGAGCGCCGTGTTCGCGGGCGATTTCCACGGTGCGATCGGAGGAATGGCCGTCGACGACGAGAATGTCATCACATTGCTTGCGGCAACCGGCGAGCACGTCGCCGATACAGACTTCTTCGTTTTTCGCCGGTACGACGATCGTCACGTCATTCAACATACTCACGTTTCCAAATAGAGACGGATTCCCCCGCGACCCAAAAACCGCCACATCGAACGATTACACAGCGCGCCGGCGAACCACCGACACGAAGAAAAACAAGGTCAGCAACATCAGGCCCAGGGCGCCCGCGCCCGGTTCGCCGCCCGCGCCGCAGCCGCAATTGCTGGAATCGTCGTCATCGCCGGACGGTCGCAAGTCACCGTCGTCGGCATCCGAGTCGCCGGGGTCGATCGGGTTGTTGTCGTCGTCGGTATCGTTGTTATCGTCGTTGTCGTCGTCGCCGGTGTCGTCATCGGGCGTGGCATCGTCGTTGTCATCGTTGTCGTCGTCATCCGGCGTCGTATCGTCATCGGGCGTGGCGTCGTCGTCTCCCGGCGGAGTGACGAGAATGTAATTCTCTTTCGTTTCATAATCGGAACCACCGTCGTTTTCCACGGTGAGCCGTATGGTATAAGCGCCCGGATCATTAAAAGTAAAGCTCGGGTTTTGTTCGGTGCTCGTACCGGCCGTGCCGAATATCCAGTAATACGAGGTGATCGGGCAGCCGTTGGGATTGCTTTGATCGGTGAACTGCACTTGCAGCGGCGCTTTGCCGACGAGCGGATTGCCGGTGAATTCGGCGACCGGCGGATTGCACACCGTCGAAGTGGACACCATCGTCGACGGGCCGGTGCTGGTCGACGAGCCGACGGTTGTGGTCGGACCGATGGTCGATGTGGTCGGTGTGGTGCTCGACGAAGCGGAGGTGGAAGTCGACAGACCGGTCGTCGTCGGCGGTATGGTTGAGGTGGCCATCGTCGTTGTGCTGGCAAGAGTTGAAGTCGACGTGGTAGCGAAGGTCGTCGTGTAATAGCTGGTCGAGAAGTAAGTCGTCGACTGATAGGTCGTCGTGTAATAGGTCGTGCTCGACGACGACGAATTCAGCGGCGTGTAGTAAATCTCCAGGTACGCTGCGGGTAAACCGGCGAACTCGTAAGTGCGCAGCTCGATGTCGTCGTTGCCGGAATTGGCGGTGAAAAAATACAGGCCGTAATCGGTCTGGCCGTCGTTGCACACTTCCTGCACCGCGGCCGTGGCGTCGTACCAATCGAGCCCGGTGTGCCCGTCGTTGCATTGCGTCGCTTCCTGCCCGCCGGTGGCGGCGGGGGCGTTGTTGAAGGTCACGCCGGTTTCCGACCAGGAACTTGCAACGCGGCGAACGTAATAGATTTCCGGACCGCTGAGGTAATTGTTTTCGATAAAGACCCACAGATAAGCTTCGTATACTTCGCCCTCGGGACAACCGGAAGCGAAAGACTTAAACAGCCCGTTGGCCCAACCGCTGAAAATCACCCAGACGGTGTGCCAGCCGACGAACATGTTTGCATCGGTTCCGTAATTGTCGTCCGGGTAATAGCCGTACACCCAGGTATCGTAAGCCAAGTCGGCCTCGACCGAAGCGTCGGGTATGAGCGGCACGATGGCGCGCCGTAATCCTTCATGTTCCTGATCCATCTCGCCGACTCGCGCGAGCAACTCAACTTCTTTTTCAGCCTGGGTCCAGCCCGGATCGATATCGACCGAGTATAGCAACAACGGATTGTCCGTTGCCGGATCTGGTGATTGCCACATCGCCGATTCTGTGGCCGCAGCTTCCGGAGCCATCGCGACCGTTACTTTTTCCGCGCTAGCCTCTTGCTCCAATTCCGCAACTTCTTCCATATCGGAAAAACAAGCCAGGCCGGCGATCAGCAAGATCAGCAACAGCAAGCCTGCAATGCGGATGATCCATTGGCGGCGGTTCATCGTCCCTCCCCGAATGCGGGCAACGGCCCGCCGGTGCTTTAAAGAAGGCACACGATCGCTTACTTTTCCTGTTTTTTCCCTGTTTTTTGCTTAGCAAATCGGCATGTTATCTGTCAAGAGAACCATGACCAAACCTGCGATGTTATTCGGATGGTTTAAGCACCGGCAGTTGAATGGTGAAGGTCGTGCCGGCGCCGGGAGCGGTGTTAACCTGGATGTCGCCCTGGTGCTCGGTGACGATTTTTTTGCTCACGGCCAAACCGAGTCCGGTGCCTTTGGAATCCTTGGTGCTTTGAAACGCTTCGAACAGTTTGTCTTTGATCTCATCGGGAATGCCTTCACCATTGTCGATAACACTGATCAGCACGTGACCGCCGGTCATCGAAGGGCGAACCTTGATCGTCACTTCGCCCTCTTCTTCCGGCGCGGCGTCGATGGCGTTGGTCACCAGGTTCAGTACGGCACGGTAGATGCCCATCGAGTCGCACTCCAGCTTGGGTGTCTCCTCGTCGTATTGCAAAATCACTTTGACGTTTTTGTCTTTGGCGCGTTCGATCATCAATTGGTGAATGTTCTGCATGTGCTCTTTCAGGTCGCTCATCTGGTAGGCCGGTTTCCGCTCTTTGGAATAGTCGAGCATGTTCATCACCAGTTCGGTGATGCGCTGCTGGCTGGATTTAACCATCGGCCAGGCGGCGTTGATCATATCCATGTTCGGCGTTTTCAGGCCTTCGTCGACCATGAAGGATCCGCCCTTCAGACCCTGAAGAATGTTTTTAATGCAATGCGCCAGGCTGGCGACGGTTTGCCCGACCGCGGCCAGGCGCTCGGCCTGGATGTTTTCTTCGATCAGACGCACGTTCTCGATAACGATTCCCGCCTGGTTGCCGATCAACGTCAGCAGTTGTAAATCGTCGGCGTCAAAAGCGGATACACCGGATGCGTCGGCGACGATGGCGCCGATCGTATCTTCCCGGGTGGTCAGCGGCACGCACATCGCCGAGCGGATGTCATGCATGAAAATGCTCTGCGCTTCGTCGAAGTCGCCGTCGGCCTGAGCGTTGGACAGCAGCAGCGACTCGGCGTTGTCGATCACCTTGTTGACGATGGTGCGCGAATAAGGCGCCTGCTGTTCGCGGCCTTGCTTATCGCGCGAGCCGACGACAACCAACGCGCCGGTGCGCGGATCGCGCAACAGAATGCTGGCGCGCTCGACCTTGGTCGCAGCGAAAATCGCCCGCAGAATTTTCGGATACAACTGTTCCAAATCGAAAGTGTGCGAAATCATTTCACTGATTTCATAAGCGACCGCCAGGCGACGGTTCGCTACTTCCAACGCACGGTCGTCACCGGCGACGGTGCTGCGGATCGAGCCGCTGGCGTCCGGGAAAGGCCGATGTTCACTCGAGTTGATCGCATGCAGAATCGTGAAATTATCGTCCTCATCCTTTTTGGCGCTATCCGTCGACCGCCGATCCGAATCGTCGAGTTGAAATTGCATCTGAACGCCGCCCATCTTGATCCACACCTGATCCTGCAAGCGAGATTCCTGCACTTTGGCCTCGTTGACCATCGTGCCGTAGGTCGAACCGTTGTCGCGAATGGTGTAAACGCCCGCTCCGCTGCGATAAATGGTGGCGTGGGTGCGCGAGACACTGGTGTCGTTAAGTTGAATGTCGCAATTCCGGCTGCGCCCGATTGTCTGCCGCTCGGATTTCAATGGATAGGTTTGGCCGGCATGAACACCGTCCTTGACTACCAAAAGTGCCATTGCGCCCTCCCCGGTGGTAACCGTACCACCGCCTGATCACGCCATAACAAACGATCCTATAATTGGCGCCTGAGATCTGTACCTGCATGGTTGGTGTGGATCAAGCATAAAAAGGTTGTCCGACAACGTCAACAAGGCATTGTCAACCATTTTATTCTATGGTTTTGCCATCAGCAGAAAAACACATAACTATCAAAAGAACTATCGACTCCCCCATTGAATCCAATGTGTCGGCCCGGCAACAGGTCAAGAGAAAAATTTAATCCTGTTTTGATATAATAAAATAATATTATAAAACGCTCGTATTACCGCTGTAATTTTCAAAACTTAGCCATCTTCTTCTTAAATGC
>Ga0272444_10000830_pt1 | contig 31265 bp, 12 predicted proteins | sample SSMForm13_FD_201033 | JGI IMG/M metagenome (GOLD analysis project Ga0272444, IMG submission 201033) | Marine sediment archaeal communities from Little Sippewissett salt marsh, Falmouth, MA, United States - SSM-Form-13 | ecosystem: Environmental > Aquatic > Marine > Wetlands > Sediment ...
AGGAAAAAAGACTGGCTGAATTAAAATTTCAACTCGTGCATTTAAAGAGCCAGTTCTCTGACCAATACCCTGACGTAATCAAAACCAAAGCGGAAATTACCGAACTTGAAAAGAAACAAAACAACCCACCCGGCAAATCCGACAACCCCGGTCATTCCAGTGATCCGACGGACAACCCGGCTTACATCACACTGGCTGCCCAACTTTCCAGCACCCAGGCAGATATTGTTTCGGTAAAGAGGCAGACCCAGGAAACGAATAAAATGGCAGATATGTATCGCCGCAGGATCGCGAATACCCCGAAAGTTGAAGAAGCTTACCGGGCGATTTTCATTGAACGGAACAACACCCAGGCCAAATATGATGATTTGATGAGAAAGCATATGGAGGCCAAGGTGGCCCAGGGGTTGGAAAAAGAGCAGAAAGGAGAGCGCTTCACGTTGATCGACCCGGCCCGATTGCCGGAAATCCCCGACAAACCCAACCGAATGGCCATCCTATTGATCGGTCTCGTTCTCGGTATTGGCGCCGGAGTGGGGTGGGCGTCTTTAAAAGAGTTTACCGACCAGTCTGTCCGGGATTCAACCCGCCTTGCCCTGGCAACTTCTTTTCCTGTTCTGGCCAGTATCCCCGAAATTGTAACCCAAGAAGACATCCAGCGCAAAAAGAAAAAACGTATGATACTGATTACCTCGCTGGTTTTGGTTTTTGTAGCCGGTCTGGTTGCGTTTCATTTTTTGGTTATGGATCTAAATGTTTTCTGGGCCAAACTCATGCGGAAGGTTAGTTTTTAAATTAAACTTTGAAACTTATCTAATAGCAATTAAATTCACCACAGAGGCACAGAGGACACGGAGAAGATAATATTTTTGATTTGCCGGGAGACGACGGCAAATCAAAAACCAGCAACCATTTCATGGCATAGTAGTTTTATCCAATCGACATTTCGATTGGATAAAAAAATGGCAAACTTTGTGATCTCTGTGCCTTTGTGGTAAAATAAAGGTGACGAAATGAAATTAAAAAAATCCATCGAAAAGGCAAAACAGCAACGCCAGGAAGCCATTCGCAAATCAGCGGAGCAAGCTTCGCCAGAAGAAAAACCGGAACATAACCCACTCAACGAACCAAACGTTCAAAACGATCCTAACGAATACAAAGAGGTTGGCCGAAAGGAATGGACATCTCCGGTCTATTCTGAAAGCAAAACCGTAACGCTCGATAGCAAAAAATTGGCGCTAAACCGGGTGATTAGTTTATTTCCTGACATCCCGGAAGCGGAATATTACAAGGTGTTGCGGACCAATATTCAACAGCGGATGCGGGAGAATAACTGGAATACGATTATGGTTACCAGTGTTCAGGCCGGAGAGGGGAAGACTCTCACAGCGATCAATCTGGCCATCACCTTTGCAAAGGAATATGACCAAACCGTGTTGCTGGTTGACTGTGACCTGAAGCGGCAGAATGTTCATCAATATCTGAACTTTTCGTCTGAAAAAGGAATTGTCGATTATCTTATGAATGGTCATCCGTTGAGAGATCTGATTGTTTGGCCGAACATTGAGAAACTGACACTTATTTCCGGGGGGAAAACCATACCCAATAGCGCCGAACTTCTGGGGTCACCCAGAATGAAGGCTTTTGTCCGGGAGATCAAAAGCCGTTATGACGATCGATATATTATTTTTGACACTTCCCCTGTTCTGGGTTTGGCAGATGCCATCACATTTGCGCCCTTGGTTGACTGCATCCTCATGGTGGTAGAAGAAGGTCGCACATCACTTAAAGATGTGAACAAGGCCCTTGACTTGCTCCCCAAAGATAAATTTTTGGGATTCGTGTTAAACCGACGCACGTCGCCGCTTCAGAAATACTATTATTAAAGCAAAAGTGATCTACCCCGGATATTTTATGAAAATTTTCGAAAGGCCTTTTTATTAATTGAAATCATTCCTAATTCCCCTCATTTATTTCTAACACAGATATATTATAATCCTAACATAACAATTCTATCAACAGATGAATTAAGATTATTTGATAAAGCCACAATCCTGGCGACAGGATGCCGAAAAGCCACAGTTTGTAAAAAGATAGGCGGGTTGCCGAAAGGTGACTCGCCTTTTTAATGGGCACGAATTATGTTTTCAATGTAAATGTGAATTGGGGACGCTCCTCAGTGAATTGGGGACGCTCCTCAGTTTTGCAGTTTTAACAAATCGGTAATGCTGTAATCGTTGGATACACAGATTTTTTCACCGCGTTTAACCGATAGACTGATGGCCGAAAGTGAAATCTTCAGCAACCTTGAAAGATCCGTCATGGGGACTCCCAGTTCTTTTGCCGACCAGTAACAAAATAGACTTCTTGCCCGAACCCTATCTCGTTCCTTCCCTGGTTTAAATATCAACTCTGGTTCAGTATTCACCAACTTAGCGGCGATTACGGCGATCTCATCAGTGGTAACGCCTGAGTTTATCAGGGTGTATTTTCTCTCCAGTTGCTCCTGGCAAGTCGACAAAACATTTTCAACAAATTCACCGTCACCTAATATTCGTTCGTCACTCTTTTCATAAATTTTAGCCTTGCGCATCGCTTTTACGCTGGACCAGCCACCACTACTTCGTATCAGACCCCCACCGATCAAATCTTCTCTATGGCCCTGATCGATCCCCTTTTTTACGAAGCTGCGATAATATTTTCGTGCCAGGAACACGGTATCCGAAAAAAGATCCAAAACCCCGGCTATATTTTGCCACTTCCTGCTCTTTCGCCCCATAATAGCGCTGTGACCGCAAAATGGATATTTGTCCAAATCTTTCAGAGCATCCACCAATCCTGACCGCCGCGGATTCAAATGAATGTAGCGAACCAATTCTTTTAAATAAACATCCTCCTGGCACAGAATCGATTTATAGCGGTTTTGAAACAAATGCCCATGACGCCTGTGCCGCCGGTTAAAAAACCCCGCATGACCGGTCAAAAGCCGTCGCATTACCGTTGCAATCGGTACCCGCCCGGTCTTCAAAAGCAAATGGAAATGGTTGGGAATCAAAGCCCAGGCATAGCAACGGGTATCTGTTTCAAGTATGATTTTTTCAATACGTTCCAGAAAGTTATTACGATCGAAATCATCCTCAAAAATATCTCTACGCTCGATCCCTCTGGCCATGATATGATGCAATGCACCGGGTGCGTCTATCCTCGCTTTTCTTGGCATATCTTCCCATAGCATAGATCCTATCAAATTAAAACTGTAAATCTGTGGGGCGTCCCCTATTACGTCCCCTATTAATTGAGGACCCCGCCATTTAAAACATTTTAGGCACATTCACCATAGATTTTCAATCCCAGTATTACAAAAATCTAATACTAAAGTATTAGATTTTTTCTAATACCCCTCCCTTCATCTAATGCTAAAGTATTAGAAATCTTGACCTAAAAAATACGAAGAAAATCATACCTTCTTCGTATTTACATCTACCTATTCAGTATGATAGACAAACCAATAGATTATAGACTTTGCATGGACTTAAGACAGTTTTATAATAAATTCAATAAATTACTAATCAAGGTTTGATTCCAATTATTCTGTTTTCGCGGGATGGGAGACGGAGTTTTTTGATCATTTATTTAGTGAGTTATGTAAGTATGAGAAATAGCAATGACCTGTTTGTCAATTTAGAGACGCACCGCACTTCAATTGAAAAGATTTTTTATGATGTATGTTTCATTTGAAATTGCTTTTTGATGTATAATTGGATCCTTTGGAGGTCAGGAGAATATGTTAGAACCATTTAGGAATATTGAGAAAATTTGTCAAATAAAATTTCCGGTCACACTTATAATGTTGTTTATTTTCCTTTGCCCAAATCTCGCTCTGGCGGTGACAAAACAGAGAAATGAGAATGATATCCAAAAATCCTCCGTGAAACATGGAATAGATTCCAAAACAAAGGTTTCTTATATGAACATCCCTCTCTTTTTTATTGAGAATCAGGGACAGTTGCCTAAAAAAGTGCGCTACTGTGAAAAGGGAAAAGGGCATGAGATTTTATTTGCAGAGGATGGAGTATATTTTAGCCTTTTAAGCTCACATGGAAAGATGCAAAAACACGAAAATTCTCAAATGGCAACCAAGAACGTTACAAAGAACCCAAAAAGATATGTAAACTTCGAGCTCTCCTTTTTAAACGCTAAACCTCATCCTCAAATAATTGGGGAAGGCGAGAAGACAGGAAAAGTAAATTATTTTAAAGGAAAAGATCCTAACAAATGGAAGATAAATATCCCAACTTACGGTGCGGTGACATATAAAAATGTTTACAAAGGCATAGATATTAAATTTTACGGAGATAATAAAAGCTTAGAGTACGACATAATTGTCCATCCTGGTGCAGACATTAGCAGGATGAAATTCTCCCATGAAGGCATTGAGGACTTGCATTTATCTGAAAATGGCGACTTGGTCATTAATGCGAAGGATGGAACACTGATTCATAAAAGACCGTGCATTTATCAGGAAATTAACGGGAAGCGAATCGAAAGAGAAGGCTCCTTCAGAGTCATCAATAATAAAACATATGCTTTTAATGTTAGAAATTATGACCAGAATTATGTGCTTATTCTGGACCCCGTCCTGGCATTTTCAGCGTATCTTGGCGGAAGTGCGGATGATGAGGCCGCTGCAATGGTGATCGATAACGATGGTAATATTTGTATCGCTGGAGAAACAAGATCTTCCGACTTTATAACGCAAGATCCCTATCAGCACATTTATGGGGATGGTGATGGTGACGCCTTTGTCTCCAAACTTTCAGGGGACGGCTCTTCTCTTATTTTTTCAACATTTTTTGGCGGAAGCAGTTGGGATTATGCGAAAACCATTGAAGTAGACAATAGTGGAAATATTTATGTGGCAGGAAGTACCAGATCATCCAATTTTCCGGTAATGAATGCTTTTCAAGGAAATCGCAACGGCGGAGGGGATGCTTTTGTAGCAAAGTTTTCCGGTGATGGCTATTCGCTTATCTTTTCAACCTATCTGGGTGGAAATTCTTATGAAGGTATTAATGGATTGGGAATCGACACTTCTTATAATATTTGTGTAGCGGGATACACATTTTCGACAGATTTCCCCACCGAGAATCCTTTTCAGGAAGAGCATGGGGGATCTAATTTTGATGGTTTTATAACTAAACTTTCCGCAAATGGCTCTTCACTTATCTTTTCGACATATTTCGGCGGCACTTATACCGATTATATTCATAATCTTGTTTTGGATGGGGAAAATAACGTAATTGTCACAGGATATACAGACTCTTCTAGTGATTTCCCTATATATCAAGCTGTTCAGGGAGGTTATGGGGGTAATGCGGATGCCTTTGTTTCAAAATTTTCACCAAGTGGGGCATCTCTAGTATTTTCCACTTTCTTGGGAGGAGGATCCGCAGATGAGGGGCGTGATCTATCAGTGGACAGCAAAGGGAATATTTATGTAGCTGGATCAACACGCTCCTCAAACTTTCCCACCAAGAACCCTATTCAGCAAAACCATAATGGTGGTCAATATGATGCTTTTGTAACTGAGATATCAGGAGATGGTACGACTCTACTTTTTTCCACCTTTTTAGGTGGCGGTACAGGAATGCCTGGACTGAAGGGCTGGGATATGGCCTATGCACTCACCGTTGATGAAAGTAAAAATATATATGTCGCAGGCTTTACAAACTGTGCAGACTTTCCCCTAGAGAATGCCTTCCAGAAGAGTTCGAGTGGTAGTTCGGATGCATTTGTATCTATGATTTCTGCCGATCATAGCAGATTAATTTTCTCTACATATTTGGGAGGAAATAGTTCAGATTTTGCCAATGCTTTGGCCTTAAATGGCGCGGGAAATCTTTACGTAGCTGGTGCAACCGATGGTTTTGACGAACCCACAGCCGGTGGACTTGATGCTTTCGTTGTATATATATATGAACCAATAATTTTCACGGGTGACCGAAAACCATGCATTCCTCCAACATCAGAGACGAAAAGGCACTACAATTATCATGGGGCAAACAAGTGTCAGGGAGCGCAATCAGGTCCTGGACCTGTATTCGTGAAATCCGGTGATTTTTATCATGAACATACGGATATCCTAATCCGTTCGCGCGGTATTGGTCTTGACATCACCCGGTATTACAACACCCAAGATCTTTATGACGGTCCTTTCGGTCACGGCTGGAATATGGATTATACCACTCTGCTTGTTCAAACAGAAGAGGAAGGAGTCACTTATGCAACCGTGCGGAGGGGCAGTGGGTTACGTATAAAGCTTACGGATAATGGTGACGGTACGTACACCCCGCCTTTGGGCAGCCACGATACGCTGGTTAAGAATCCAGACGGGACATTTACTCTCAATGGCACATGTGAATCCTGTGCACGAAGACCACTTCCAGCTTACCATTTTAATACCGACGGTTCTCTGGCTTCCATTCAGGATATGAATAGCAATACCATAACTATAGAGAATGATGTGAATGGTCGCATATCGACAGTCACAGATGCAAATAACAGATCACTCACTTTTTCTTACGGTTCGAATGGACGTGTGGAGACAATAACTGATTTCTCAATTCCTGCAAGACAATGGACATACGGATATGATGAGAATGATAATCTTATAACGGTGACCGACCCTGATGATAAAACAATTCAGTATCAGTATGATGATCATCACAACCTTACTGCCATTGTTGATGCCCGGGGAAATACTGTTTCATCAATGGGTTATGATGACAACGACAAAGTAGTCAGTTTTACGAATAAAGGAGGAACATACGGTATTGAATATGATCCAGTGAGTAATCTGACAACAAAAATAGACCCGGAAGGTAAAATCTTCAGTTTTAATTACGATGTAAACGGGAACATTACCAACAAACTTAACCCTAAGAACGATACGCTTAATTTAACCTGGGATGCCAATATCAATGTTACCGGAAAAGAGAACGCCCGAGGTATAGAGACAGCCTATACCTATGATGACCGGGGGAACCTTTTAAGTGTTACAAGGGACTCAGGAGCCGGCGGATCAAATCTGACCACATTATATGAGTATGACACCCGCTTTGACAAGGTCACCAAGATAACACCGCCTCTTGGAGAAGGTTATGAAACCACATTTATCTACGATGACAATGGCAATCTCACCGAAAGGCATTCTCCAACCGGAACGAACTACTTCTTGTACGATTCCAATGGCAATCTTACCCAAACCACCGATCCTGATGGCTATATTTCAGCCATGGAGTATAATCCAAACGGTTACCTGACTCGCGTCTATGTGCCCGGCACAGACCCCGTCATTGAGACTACTTACACCCACGATGAGAGAGGTAATATTCTGACCAAAACAGACCCAAACGGCAATATAACAACTTATCACTACGATGGTCTGGACAGGCTGCAATGGGTCGAGGATGCCACGCCCAAGCATAACAGAACTTCGTTTGAATACGACGCAAACGGAAATCTTATATTGATTAGGGACCCTAAACTTAACGAGACCAAGTTTGAATATGATCAGCATAATCAGCTGTTTAAGAGAATTGATGGAAATGCAAGTCCAACGCTTAAAAGAGAGACCGAATATGCCTATGACAGCAGAGGGAACCTCACGAGTGTGACAGACCCGCTTGATCACACCACTACTTACGAATATGATGAACTCAATCAGCTTGTGAAAATTATTGATCACCTCAACTATGAATGGGCTTTTACCCATGATGCAAGTGGCAATCTCTTGACCAAGACCGATCCAAACCTCAATACGACAAGTTACACCTATGATGCCGTGAACCGTCTTAAAACTGTCATCGACGCCGAAGGTAATGCTACCCCTGATCCTGATGATCACAAAACCATTTACAATTATGACTTAAATGGTAATTTGCTTACAATTATTGACGCCAATGGCCATACAGCAGTCACAAATACATATTATACAAGTAATCGTTTGGAAACCACGAAAGATCCTGTGCAACCTACCGCCGCTTCGTTTACCTATTACCCGAGTGGCCGGATACAAACGAGAACGGACGCAAACGGGACGACAACCACATATGCGTATGAGGCCTTGACGGGAAGGCTGGAGAAAATTCAGTATGCTGGAGGAAGAGAGGAGGCCTTTACCTATGACCGTGCCGGGAACATCTTGAGCATCTCCGATAATCAGACGGGCCTGACCGTCAGTTACAACTACGATGAACTCAATCGTGTGACCTCAGAAACCCAGTTGGGACAAACCATTACCTATACTTATGATGACGTAGGTAACCGGAGCACCATGAATGTTCCTGGGGTTGGCAATTTTCATTATTACTACGATGACCTGAACCGTTTGGCCTATATGGTAAACCACTTAGATCAGATGACTGAATATGAATATTTTGCCAACGACCTGCGTAAAAAGATGACCTATCACAACGGTTCATATACCGAATACGCATATGATGAAGTGAATCGTTTGGACGTTATCACCCACAAGAAATCAGATGGAACAGTAATTGAATCATATGATTACAGCTATGACAGCATGAACAACAGGGTGAGCGTAACCTATGGAGGAAATACAGTAAGTTACGGGTATGATAAAACTTATAAGTTGAAAAGCCAAGTACATCCTGAAGGCACAATTTCATATACTTATGATCCTGTTGGTAACAGGTTAAGTCTGGAGTCACCTTCTAAATCGGTTGAATATTTTTATGATGAGGATAACAGGTTAACTCACTTAGTCGAAAATAATGATCGTCCAATCTTTTTTTATTACGATAACAATGGAAACCTTAAAGTAAAAGAAATTATTGAAACAGAGCATATCCGTACTGAATACGATTACGATGAAAAAGATCAATTAGTACAGGTTAATTTTCCTTTTGACGATACCAGTAGTTTCTTTTACGATCCGACTGGTAGACGTGTTCGCGGAACTGGGCTTGGATCCACATGGGGCTATCTATATGACGGCCAAAACGCGATAAAGGAATTTAATGTGGGAGACTCAGATATCTACTACATTTATACGCCTTCATTAACTATCGATGATCTCGTGAGTATAGATGAATGGACTGATGGTACTTCTTTTTATCTTAGAGATGGACTCAATAGTGTTTGTTATCTATTGAATCCTGACGAGACTGTGAAAGCAAGCTATGATTTTACCCCTTTTGGAAAAATAAGTAATTCGACAGGCAGCTCTGGTGGTCGCAGTCCTTTCACATTTACTGGCAGAAGATCAGACAGCCTTTCCGGGCTGATGTATTACCGGAGCCGGTATTATGATCCGGTGGTAGGACGGTTTTTGAAGAAGGATCGCTTTAAGGGGACGCTGGATGATCCGTTGAGTTTGCATCGGTATGCGTATGTTTTGAATAATCCAGTTAATTTTTTGGATCCTTTTGGGCTATGGTGGAAAAAAAACGAAGAAAGACTCGAACGAGTGAGACGAGATTGGCGAAACGCCTTTAGTGAGATAAAATATTACCTTACTGGTAGAAAGAATAGAAAGAAATTTTCGGAACCCTTCCCTGAAACTACTATAGAAAACATCTATCAGAATGCTAGAACCGGAAAAAAAACCGGCTGGGTGGAACTTGGACAGGCCATAGAAACTACTCTATTAGAAGAACCAATCCCAAATTCAGGCCCTATAACTTCTCCAGAAGAGTTTTTAGAGAATATGTACCACGGAGACAGATTGTCTTACGATCGATGGCAGAAGGCAAAAAAGTTGAATTTTATCCCAGATCCTTACACTATAGCAGATCCATATTTAGAGAAAGCAATCGAAAGAGACCAAGAAAGGTTGCTTCAAGATAAAGAACTGTCAAATATTGAAAAGGATAAATGCAATTAACAGAATAGTACAGGTTGGCAGATAAGATTATGGTTATATTCTAACACGTGATAGAGTCCATGATTTCGGATACCCCCTTTGGATAGATGAAAACATGAAGCGTTCGGCAATGGAGGTCAGCTTTGAAGATAATCAACTATGCGAAATGGCTTATAGTAATATTCTTGACATACATTATTTGCAACGTGTGTAATGCTCAGCCTCCACCAATGGCTATTTCAGAGCTAACTGTTGCTAAGTTAGGGGAAAATCTGCGCCTTGCCTGGCCTCCAGTAACGGGTGATGCTTATGGCTTTATTGAAACCATAACGCACTACAACATCTACCGAGGCACCACGCCCGATTTCATCCCCGATACTACCAGCGGCACAAACCGCATCGCTCAACCTACGAGCAACAGCTTCGATGACATTGACGCCCTTTTAGCTGTGGACAGCTATTACTATTACGTCTTTGCCGTAACCGCAGACGGGACCGAATCCCTATTGCCCTCCAACATCGGATGCAAAATCCGCCTGGACCTGACCTATGATCCTGCCGGTACAAACAAATACTGGCTCTCCCTGCCCTACAACTCCAGCTACACTACAGCCAGCGACCTGGGCGGTGATGCCCCGAACATCAACCAGGTCATCCGATGGGACCCGGCAACACAGACCGAAGAAGTATGGGATCAAGGTACCAGCACGGGCACGGATTTTGCCATTATTCCCGGCAAAGCCTATGCCATCGTGATTTCAGACAACACCACCCTGAACCTGGTGGGCTCATACAGTCCTACAACAATCGACATGACCTATAATGCCGACAATTTCAACGTAAACTGGCTCTCCATTCCTCACCCCAATGCCTATGGCAATGCATCGAATCTGTCCAGTGACATAGACAATTCCACCAAGGTGGGAAAATACGACAACCAGAACGATACTTACAAAAGCTGGTTCCTGCTGAATGGCGCATGGATGGGAGATGATTTTTCCCTGAATCCCGGGGAAGGCGTTCTGGGCGTCATAATAGACGATAGCACGTGGAACCTTTCACTCGGGTGTCCCACGGTGACAGCAACGGCTGACAAATTTGATTGTCTGAACACAGACACGATCTTTTTCTCGGGAACCGCTGAAGATAAGAACGGATTAATAGTCACCTACCAGTGGGACTATGAAGGGGATGGCATCTTTGAATACTCAGACGGTTCGTCTCCCGACACCTCTTTTATTTACAACACAGCCGGGACTTACCACCCAACGGTTCTTGTCACAGATAATGACGGCTTCAAGGGCTACCATTACCGTACAGTGGTTGTCTATGGTCTGGATAATGAAATCTCAGTAGAGAAATTTAATCCCTCAGGTGAAGAAACGGTTGAATTCACTTATACTATTTCCGACGATGGCCTTATGACCATCAAGGTCTATGACAAAGACAATAACTTAATTAGAACGTTGTTCACTGACCAAGCGGTTACAGCCGGTCAGAATCAAGAGAGCTGGGATGGTAAAAACGATTTAGGAGAAACTGTGGCAGATGGGACCTACTATGTGGTTTTCGAGTATACGGTGAATGGCAAGACATACACTCAAGACCTCAGGATATCCACTGGCGGTCAGGATATCACCGGTGAGATTACAGACGTCACTGTATCAGGCACCTTGTCTCCGCTCGAAGGCCAGTATGTAAACATTATCTATACACTACCCCAGAAGACGCTCATCACCGTTGAGATCAAAGATCAAGGCGGAACTATAATCCGCCATCTTCTCACCGATACTCCGCGGACAGCGGGAAATCACACGGAAATCTGGGATGGTGCGGATGACAATGGAAACATTGTGCAACCCGGAACTGCATTTTACGTGACGATCACTGCCACATCACTTGCAGATAATGCCATGATTACCGGGGGATTTGCTCCCAGTATGAGTGATATTTCATCTGTCCCCCTGCGTTTCAGCCCTGCCAGCAATCCTTACGGCATACGAGATTTAGAAGGTGATAGGGTGGTGATCACTTTCACACTTAATAAGCAAGCGAATGTGACCGCTACGGTTTACAACGCCACTGGAAGCGTAGTTCGAACTATGACAGAACCTGATCTTCCTGCCGGCCAAAGTCAGCTCTCATGGAACGGTAGAAATGATGGGGGCATCCTGATGGCGGATGGAAATTACACCATCCAACTCAGGGCACAAGATAACAGTGGAACCTATTCGAATGTCTTTATCGTTCAGGTTGAAATATTCTATTAGGAGATCAAAATTGAAGAAAAGTAAGCATCTCTATTTTTCCTTAATGGCGGCTGCCTGTTTTTTTATCATTTCCAGCTTCGCCTTTGCCGGTTCCACTCTGACCTGTGGTGGAAGGGTGATGGATGCAGACGATTTGACTTCGCCGGACGGTGGTACCTGGACCGTTTATGGCCCGGATGATTCCTCTGTTGTGGCTCAGGGCGCAGTAGGTGAGTTCACATCCGGCTATTGGGCCGGGGAGGTGGGCGCCTTTTTGGGCAGTCTTACAATTGATGATGAGCTGATCTCCTTTAATGAGAAAGAAACTGATGCCGGCACGATTGATCACAAAGGATATTATGCAGTCATGGATCACGCCCTGACCAATAGCGATCCCGCGGAATTTGATCAGTGTACATTGAGAAAAATACCGGTGCCCACAACTGCATTGGTGGGAAGCGATGCTAATTTGAATTGGGATGCTGCGGTTGAAGACTCAGATACGACCAATATTGTTGGCTACAATGTGTATCGAAGTAAGAATGGCATTGAATTTACAAAGATAAATCCAGAGATCGTTACGGAAACCAGTTACACAGACCAGGATTTCCCCCTGGATACCCTTTATTACGCAATCGGGCTCGCCTACAGGGGTAACCCACCCAAGGAAGGGTCAACTTTTTCAGCCAATTGTGAATCCATACAGGAGGTAGACAATGATGGTGATGGCCTTTCTGACATCGCTGAAATTGCAATCGGCACAGACCCCGGTGACGCTGATACAGACGATGATGGTATGCCGGACGGGTGGGAGGTAACTTATGATACGGCACTTGATCCAAAAGTTGATGATAGACTATCGGATCCTGATAGCGACGGCTTTAATAATCTTAGGGAATTTCTGGCGAATACCGCCCCTGATGACAACGGTTCACAGCCTACCGAAGCAATAGAATTTCATGTAAATGTCAACGCAGATCCGGCAGCTTTTGGCCAGGGTGAAAACGGCACAATAGCCAGTCCATTCACAAGTATTGCCGATGCCATAACACCGGCTGGTTCAGGCGATGTGATAAAGGTAGCAGCCGGTATCTACAATGAGAATTTGACACTCAATGGCGGGATTGAGATCCAGGGTGGATGGAACACTGATTTTAGCCAGAGGTGGGATTTTGAAAATGAGGGCCCAAAACCCAGTGTTGAATTTGAAACCGTTATCGATGGTAGTAACAGTGACAGATGCATTGATCTCAACGCTACCGGCAATGTTTATATTAACGGAATAACGATCCAGAATGGGAGTGCAACTAGAGGAGGCGGAATCTACATTGGATCTTCAACAACAGCAACCGTAAAGAATTGTAACCTGAGGAATAACTCGGCGACAAGCGAGGGTGGTGGTATCGACGATGATTCAGATTCTCTTAATGTGTTCAACTGCTTTTTCGAGGGCAATTCCTCTCAATTAGGCGGTGGTATATTTTCGGGTCTGAATACAAATATAAAAGATTGCACTTTTGCTGCTAATTTGGCTGAGTTTGGCGGAGGTATATTTGGTAATCACACAATGTGGTCTGTAAAAAGGTGCACTTTTTCAAATAATAAGGCTTACAAGGGAGGCGGTATATTCAATGTAGACTCTTCCCCAAGAATAGAGAGCTGCGTTTTTGTGAAGAACTCCTTTGAGGACGACTTCACCGGAACATATATTGGAGGTGGCGGAATATTTAATGAAACTTCGTCCCCTGAAGTAATTAATTGCACTTTTGTAGGGAATTCCGCTGGTGTGTATGGTGGAGGAATGTGCAATTTCTACAGCTCATATCCAACAGTTAAGAATTGCATATTCTGGGGTAATTCTGCAGCAGATTCAGGCGACGAAATTTATAATGATGATAGCTTACCATTGATAAGTTTTTCAAATATTCAAGGATGTGGAGGCAGTGGTGCCACTTGGGATCCCGCTCATGGCACCGATGGTGGTGCTAACATCGATGATAATCCACGATTTGTCGACCCTGTTGGTCTTGATGGCATTTTAGGAAATGAAGATGATAACTTTCATCTGGGCTATGAAAGTCCATGTGTAAATACTGGGACTGCGGTTGGAGCAGATTTTAATGACATAGGCGCTTTTCCTGCTGTCACGGTTGGCACTGGGAAGGACTATCCAGCCGTGAGTGATGCGCTGACGGATATCAAGACCCTTGGTCAAGGTGGGTCTGTGTTGATAGACTCTGGTCATTATACCGTTGGGGCATTTGAAATAAATGGTGTCCCAGTGTCTATGATTGGAGAAAATAAGTATAATACTGTATTGACAAAGGTTGGCGGATGGAACGATATATCCCGAACTTCTGCACATTTTGAAAGTTTGAAAATTGTTGGTGAAGGTATTGGAATTGATTACGGCAGGGTCGTAATAAAGGATTGTATTGTCACTGAGGCTGGAGTTGGAGTGTTTTTTAGGGGATCAACATCATCCGGGTTGGTTAAGAATTGTGTATTATCACACAATGACGATGCGATAAGGATTTATCGGTCAGAAAATAATATATCGATTCTAAATAATACAATAAGCAATAACAATTGGAATGGGATATATTTGATGGACACACAAGCGGATTCACCTGAATTTCCGGTAATTTCGAATAATATCATCACAAATAATGGAAATTATGGAATCTATGAAGATTATGCTGGTGTAGATTTAATTGCAGCAACAGTAACCTATAATAGTTTTTATAATAACATCCCAGGTGACTATCATGACCATACTCAGAACGTTTACACCGGTGCTGATGAAATCAACCAACATGTGGATAATGGATCATGCGTTGTAGATCACAACATTGACGGGGATCCTTTATTTATCGGAGGTAATCCATTTGATTTTCATTTGCAAGAAGCGTCTCCCTGTATTGATGCCGGTGATCCTGCTTCAGACTGTTCGAAAGAGTCCGAACCCAATGGTGGAAGAATTAATATTGGCGCATTCGGAGGAACCTCCGAGGCAACGACGAGTGATTTTTGCGAATGCGATTTGAACCATGACGGCAGATGTGACATGCAGGATTGGCTGCTTTTCGGTGAGGATTGGGGCAGAACCGATTGCGGAACGCCACCAGGTAATGGCAATCCACCTAATGATTGTGAATGCGACCTTAATCTAGATGGCAGATGCGATATGCAGGATTGGCTGCTTTTCGGTGAGGATTGGGGAAGGACCGATTGTCCATAGACTTAAAAGAATCAAAAACAATTTTCTGTTAAAGGCAGGGTCATATATTTGGCTCTGCCTTACTGTTTTTGTCAAATCAAGTATAGGCCTCAGAATTTAATCCTTAGAGTTCTTCCTTATATGTTGCAGCCATTTTTCAAGTTCATTCTTTACAAACTTGACCTTTACCATCTTTTCCAATTTTGAAAGATTAGTTTCTCGTGTTTTTATTAGATTATCGTATTTAGCTTTAAGCTGAGTATAAGCGAACAACAATTTGTCACTTCTTTTGCGCTCAAAAACAAGCAGTTTGTCCAGTTTGCGATCGATATGTTTTGTGTAACTTTCCGTTTTTTCCTTGAGATCTTCCATTTCCTTTGCCAGAAAATCGACCTGCATCTTTAGCAGCTCAACCGAATCCTCCCGCTTTTGAACTCTTTCCCCATTTCCTTTGCCAAGTCCCTGTTCATCATAGAATGAAAAAGGGCCCTTTTTATTATCCGTCTCGACATTTATTCCCATGCCCCCTTTATCCAGTATAACTTGTTCGATAACCGGCGCTCCAATGGTTTCAAGTTCATACCCAAACCCGTAAACCAGGGCGGCATCGCAAAGCAGGTTGATGGTTCTTGGAATTCCGCCGGAGGCCCGGAAGATCAAATTTATGGCTTCCGGATCGAAGATATCGGCGCTTCCGCCGGCTTTTTTCAAACGATAGGCGATGTAGGCTTTGGTCTCATCATTGTCAAGTCCCGAAAGAAAGAAATTAACGGCGATACGCTGGGCAAAAGGCTTATGGCCGGGCTGTTGGAGTCTGGCTTTAAGCTCGGGTTGTCCCACGAGCATGATCTGGATCAGGTTTTGGTCATCGCTTTGAAGATTGGATAGCATCCTGACCCCTTCCAGAGCATCGTCGGAAAGGTTTTGTGCTTCGTCAATGATCAGAAGGACCTGCTTGTTCTCAGCATATTTCTTAATTAGAAATTGATAAAAAATTTCCAGATTTCTGGTCTTGCTTCCCTGTTTCGGTTCCAGTTCAAAGGCCTGCAAGATAAGGTAGACAAGCTCATCCGTGGTGACATCGGTATTAAATATTACGGCGATTTCTTTTTCCTTTTCAAACTGATTCATAATATGCCGGAGCAGTGTGGTTTTTCCGGTTCCCACTTTTCCGGTGAGAAGAATAAACCCGACATTTTCCATGAGGCCGTATTCCAGGTAGGTCAAAGCATTTTCATGGATGGGACTCATGTAAAGATAGCTTGGATTGGGAACAATTTGAAAAGGCTTTTCTTTGAGGCCATAAAAATTTTCATACATAACAAAACTACCTAAAGTTTACCCAAATCCGGCCCCCACCCTGTTTGCCCAGTGAAATCTGGAAGCCATTTCAACGGGGTTAGTCCCAGTGAAAATACCGGTTGTTTACGATCATTTAGGGTTATTGTATTAATGAGAGATATAAAGAAGTTATGATTAGGTGTCAATAGTAAAGGTTTTTCGGACACGGAAACGGCCAAGATAATCTTAATCCTAAATTTGCCGCATGGATGAGTCTGTTGATTAATGAAAATTTTCGTTCAAGATCAAGGCATGCGAAAAAAATAACCACCCCAGTACGATCTGCCGACCTACGGGGCAGGCAGGCATATATTTGATATTCCGAGGATTATTTTTTGAGCATAACGCTTTAGATTGTGCGAAAAGACCATTAATCAACAGACTCATTGATATAACAATAAAAAAGCAGTGCCTAACACTCCGCCTTTCAGTCAGTTCTGCCCCAGTCGTTGGTAAAGTAGAGCCAATCCAACATGTCGCACCTGCCGTCTTGGTTTAGGTCGCACTCGCATGGGGCCACACCGGGATCATTGCAATCGGTTCTTCCCCAATCCTCTCCTAACAGCAGCAAATCCTGAATATCGCATCGACCGTCAGTATTTAGGTCGCAATTGTAATAACCGTTAATGCATACTTCATTGGAATTGCCGCTTTCATTGCTATCAATATCAAATGCCCTCACCACGAAACAGTAACAGGTATTTTCATCAAGACTGTAGATCGTGCAGGTCGGCTCATCAGGGTTTTCCAGTTCCTCGATATAAGCTTCCCAGACCGGCGGTTCGTTGTAAGTGTTACTCCAGCTTTCCTCGCGGAGGAAAACTCTATAACCGGCAAGGTCTGTTTCATTGTTGGGGTCCCAAGCAAGTTTTACCTCAGCGGCAGAGACCATTGTTGTATAGAATAGGAAGATGATCCAAAAAATCAAAAGTTCAAATTTCATAAGACATATCCATATTAGCTCCTTAATCGTTAATTTTGTTCTTTTTGTGGCAAATATTTTTTGGTTCTCTCCGAGCCGTAGGCTTACGAGCCAGAGGCCGGCTTGTCCGGGTTGGATTAATATTTGAAATTTTCAAAGTCAAATCACATGAGCAAGATATATGCCACGCAGTCTTGGCCGTATATCCATTTGTTTTAAGGGGTTTTTTTTGTGGGGACTCGAATTTCAAAAAACATGTTATGAAGGGGAATTTATACAGGAAGGTTAAGAAAAAATTGAAAATATGAACCTAATTGCTTGTAAATTATATATTTTTGTATGAAGGATATTCCATACAAACGAGATAATCAGGAAAATTTTTCCAGACAACCGGGCAAAAATTTCTGCAGGCCAGAGCCTTTGATGTTAATTTGCCCAATATTATCAAGTAGTAATGTATTTGGCACAGCGATTGCAGTCTGCATCTAACAAAGGGCAGCAATTATAGAAAACATCAAAGAAGGAGATTGTAATGAACAGCATAGGAAATTTGTTGGCACAATACAGGATGGAAAGATTCGGCAGGGGATTTAGAATAGCCAATCCTTATAATGCCAATGCAAAAAGCGTTGCTCAACGCCCACCCTTAAATAACGCAGCGGTAAAGGTAGAACTGGGCGAAGATAATCAGAAAGATCACTTGAAGGTGAAGCCGCACCATACCAACATAGGTTCGCTTGAACGATCACCAAAAAAACATCCGGTGACAACGAATCCGACAACAGATATGGAGGTACAAAAGGAATCGTCCCAAAACCCGGAGCCCATGGCGCCGTTACAACCAAAGGAATCGTTGGAAATAAAAGAGATAGAACAAGTGAAATTCAACGAATTAAAAGCTGCGTGGGGCACTAAGGAAGGAGAAGACAACTATAATGCTTCATACGATTTTGACAAAAATGGTGTGATCGACATGGTAGATTATCTCGCTTTTGGCAAGGATCTTCAGAAATCATTTGAGGAATTCAAACTGGCCTGGGGCACAAGATCAGGGGAAGATTCTTTTGACGGCCGCTACGATTACGACAGTAACGGGGTAATCGATATGAAGGATTGGCTGCTCTTCGGTAAAAATTGGGTCGCTTAGGGTTCGCTCAAAAATAAATTCACAGAATTGGCGTTCAGATTTAGGTCAGGTTTGGTTGCTGCGATTGAGCGAAGCCACAGGAATAGCGAGCTATTTTGAGGACTTCGCGATTGAGCAGCGACCAAATATGGCCTGAAGCTGGGATGCGAAAATGTGAAGTTATTTTTGAGCGAGCCCTTAATGTGGGGAATAGTCGGTAAATACTCATTTTTGAAGCCTTTCTAAAGCCTGTTGGTACCGTATATTCTTAGGTGAGAGTTTTACTGCGTTTTCAAGATACCTTATTCCTTGATTCGGCCTTCCATTTCGGGACAATGCAATCCCCAAGGCATAATGGGCCTGAGCCAATTTCGGCAAAATTCTTACCACTTCCGTAAAATGCATAATGGCCTTGTCATTTTTACCCGTAATTGCCAAACAGCGTCCTATGTTAAAGTGAGCCTCAGCGATATCCGGTTCAATATCAAGGGCCGCTGAAAAATGGGAGATGGCTGCATCATATTTTTTTTCTCGTGCTCGGGCAACACCGAGGTTGCAATGGGCCTTCACATAATTGGGCCTTGATCGAATTGCTTTTTCATAATGGGAGATGGCTTGCTGAAGATCTCCTTTTCGGTCCAGGACAACACCTATATTGTAATTGGCAAGAGCATAATCGGGCTTTATCTCAAGGGCTTTTTTATAATGGGTAATCCCATCATCAAGTTTTCCCTGACCGACCAAAACGGCTCCCAAGTTGGTGTGCGCAAGATAATTATCATCCGTCACCCTGAGGGCATGTTTAAAAAGTGTAAAATTATTTTTCCAGTTCTGTAATTGAAAAAATGTTAGCACGGTGACGGTTGAAATGACTAAACCGGTTGAAATGATCAGTATCTGTTTTTTGTAACGCCATAAGGCAAGGATATCAGGAATACCCCAAGCGATGATAATAAACAGACCGATAATTGGTATATAGGTATATCGGTCCGCCATGGCCTGAGCGCCCACCTGAACAACTCCGATTACCGGTGCGAGGGTGATGAAATACCATAGCCACCCGACTGCCAGGTAGGGATGTTTTCTTGATGAATACACTACAATGATAAAAATGCACAAGAGCAATAATCCGGATCCTGCAACCCTGCCAATCGCGTGCATACCCGGGTGTGGATAGAAGACTGCCAGGTCCACAGGCCAGATCGTTTTCCATATATAGGTAACATAGGAGACCAGTGCGTTGGCAATGCGCATTCCCAAAGGCAACACCTCCAGGGACATCACGGTATTGCCTTGTTGCTGAGCAAAAATGGTTATTGCGCTTGAAGCTGCCGAAAGAACAATCAAGGGGATTTTTTCCAAGACCAGACGAAAAAAAATTGGAAACCAGGAGGGAGTGATCGACGTATTTGATGAAGATAACTGCTTAAGACGATCAAGGGGCCAATAGTCCAGTATAAGCAGTATGAGCGGCAGGGTTACCAGCATGGGTTTGGACATAAGGCCTGCCATAAAGAGGAGAAGAGTGATTATATAGTTGCCGAGTCCCGGCTGTTCAACATATCGAATGTAAGCCCATAGGGTCAGCATCCAGAAAAACGTACTCAGAACATCTTTACGTTCCGCCACCCATGCAACCGACTCCACGTGAAGGGGGTGGAGCGCAAAAAGAATTCCAACAAAGGCACTCCTCCATAGGGCTCCGGTCATCCGGTTGAGGAGCAGAAAGAGCAATACGGTGTTTGCCAAATGAAAAATCAGATTGGTCAGGTGGTGCCATTTTGGATTCAAGCCGAAAAGTTCGCAATCCAGCATATGGGAAAGCCAGGTCAGTGGATGCCAGTTACTGGCATAAAATGAGGTAAAGGCCCAGGCAACGCCTTTTACGGTCAATCCGGCCCGTACATGATGGTTCTCCAAAATGTAGACATTGTCATCATAGTTAACGAATTCATGACGGTTCACCTGCCAGAATGCCGCAAATGTAATCACGATCAGGAACAGGCTTATTATAAATTTTGTACGACCATAGCCCCTATCCATATTAGCTCTACTGCGGGAATCCTTTCCATTACACCATTATATTTTGACCATATATTGAACTTGATAGTATAGTAATTTCCTTTTTTAGAGCGGCGAAGAGCCGTGTTATATAGAATCGCGAAGTGATTGTATAACTTGATAGATTAGTAGTTTCCTTAGACTTTTTATCTTTATTCCAGCCTATTCAATGTCTCTGCCGCGATTTTCCGTAACTCTTCGTCCTTGCCCGACAGGCAACCTTTCAGGGCCTGGATGACATTATCCCCTCCAATCCGGCATAGGGCATCCGCAGCGCTCTCCTGAACGTGGGCATCCGCATCCCGCAACGCCTGTATCAAAGGAACCAGGCCCCGTTCATCTTCAAGATCTCCTAACCTTTTGGCAGCGTTGGCTTTTTCTTCATTATTCTTATCAGAAATCAAAACCTTGCTCAATTGAATGATATCCCTTTTTTTCTCCGTGTCTGCCGGAGACTCTGGTATATTCTCTCGAAGCCCTTTGAATCTGGAGTTGCCGGGAAATTTCTTAAGATCTTTGGATGGCGATTTTCTAAACTTTGGTGGGACTGTTCTCTTATATCCCAGCCGGTTATCAGTGCCTCCTATTGTTTTGTCGAATACAATGACCTCATTGATATCCGGTTTTTCACCGTGTTGGGAAGCGTAAATGAAAATGGTATTAAAGCTTCGAGTCAGCCGCCTCAGACCCGATTCTAAAGAAAGGTCGGAAAACTCAATGGATAGGGTTTTTTCTGCAGATCCTTGAAATATAACTTTAATCGAAGTTTGATTGGCGATTTGGGTCATGATCTTATTCAAAGGCACATTCTTTGCTTTCACCGATAACAGGTTATTTTTTACCCGCACGACAAAAGCGGTTTCTTCACTCCTGTAATCCCCTGCAACGCAAAGCCCGTCGTTAGGAAGGGGCAAAAGGAGAAAGAGATAAAACAGGCAGGACATGATAATATATCTTCGCATTTTTATTTGCGCCTTTTAAAATTTGTATGCAGTTTTTAGGTAACACTTTTCCGGGCTTATATCAATAAAGAATGTTTCTTATTGTATTCGGTATCGAGCATCCGGTATTTACCTTAACATTATATAAACAACCTGGCAAAAAGGGAATAACACTATCAGGGAGTCGGACAATCCGTCCGTCCCCAGTCCTCACCGAACTTCAGCCAGTCGGTCATATCGCATTTGCCGTCGGCATTCAAATCACATTCACAATCATTCGGTTCATTGCCACTACCCGCCGGCGTGCCGCAATCCGTCCGTCCCCAGTCCTCACCGAACATCAGCCAGTCCTGCATGTCACATCTGCCGTCGTGGTTCAGGTCACATTCGCAGGGCGGTCCGGCAGGCAGTGAAATCATCAATTTGTAGATCATGTCGGTTCCCCAATCGGCATGCCACAGATACTGACCGTCCCAGGTCAAGCCGCCTGGAATAAAACCGGGTACATCAAACGAGGTTATGACAAGGCCAGCCCGGGTCACCTTATAGATTTTATCGGTGGCCACCCATAAGTAATTGCCGTCCCAGGCTAAACCTGAAACACCCGGACCGGGAGATTCAAAAGAAGAAAGTATGGCGCCGGTACTCTGATCTATTTTAAAGACCTGACTTCCCTTCGAATCAAAATTGCCAATCCACAAGGAAGTTCCGTCATGGGTCAAACCCTGTGGCACATCACCTGGCGTGTCTATTGTGGAGATGATTGCACCAGATGAAGGGTCAATTCGGTATAGTGTATCGGTCTCGATATCGGCATTCCATAAATAAGCGCCGTCAAAAGCCAATCCCACGGGATACGCGCCAGGCGAGCTAAAGGATGAAACCGGACTACCGTCTAAAGTGTTGATTTTATAAATTAGATCGGTATCTTGGTCGGCATGCCAAAGGAAATCACCATCGTAGGCTAATCCACATGGCCGGCTTCCCGGCGAACTGAAAGAGTCGACAATATTGGATCCATCCACCGTAACAAGGATGTCAAACTTGGAAGACAAGCTATCCGTGATGCTGATCGCAGCCGATCCCTGGACTGCTCCGGTCACCCGAACAATATACCCATCCAGGGTGGCAGTAGCAATTGACGAATCGCTGACCAATAAAGTGTAAGGGCGTTTCCCGCCGCTGATCTTAATTTCCATGGTTTCGCCCACGAGGGGTGCGATGATCCCCGGTGTTGAGCCCAATGGGCCGACTTTGTCAGGCAGACACAGCCGATAAATTTTATTATCATTAGGATCAGCGTTTCTCAACCAGGTTCCATCAAATGCCAATCCACTTGGCGAGGTTACGGCAAGAATATATTCGGAGATGACATTTCCGATGGTGTCCAGCTGATAGAGCTTGCCTTCTACAACATCCGTCAACCATAAATACGTGCCTCCGTACGCTAGCCCGTAAGGATTCAATCCGGGGGACTTAAAGGAAGTCACCTCCAAACCGGTTATGGGATCAATGCAATAAATTCTATCCGTGCCTGAATCGGCATTCCATAGATAGGCACCGTCATATGCAAGCCCTTTGGGTTGATCTCCCGGCGAAGCAAATTCGAGTTCAACCGTTCCGTTAATGGAATTAATTTTGTACAGCTTGTCGCTTACCAGGTCTGCCGACCACAAATAATCGCTATCAAACGCAAGACCTGTCGGGAAGCTTCCAGGAGTAGCGAAAGAACGTATGATATCAGCGGTTTCCGGATCAATCTCATATACCATGTTGTTTTCACTGTCCGAGATCCATAGATTTTCTCCGTCATATGCCGCCCCCTGGCAACGGAAGCCGGGCATGTCTATGAAATCAATTGTTATGCCGGTGGTAAATGACCACCGATATTCAGTGGAAAGGGGATTCCCGCTCCTGTCGGTCATATCTGTTGAGAGAACAACCTCATACAGAGTGAGCGGCGTATAGTCGGTGGGATCTTCAGGGGAAAATTCGGCAGTTAAACCACTGTATGAAATGGCTCCTGGGATAGCAGCCTGCCCGTCCGTGACCTGGAAATTGGAAGCCGTGATGGTGCTGTCGTCCATCGGTTCGCTGAACGTTACCCGAAGGGGCATGTTCATAATTACGTTGGTCGCACTGTCAGATGGCTCGGTTGATACCACTGTAGGAGCTGTTGAATCACAAACCGTATTCAATGGCATATAATTGACACAACCGGTTGAGGAGTTGTCATTACAGTCATAAACACAGTCATCAATTGAAGCTTGGTTGCTGGTTCCCCAGTAGTTATTTGAAGCGGTTTGATGGGTTGATCCTGAATAATAAATGCAATAGACGTCATTGCTCTCCAAACAGTTTCCAGTAAAAGCAGCAAGTTCAATTGTTTCTATGCCATTGGCAAGGTTTTCCGTTAAAGAATTATATTCTACAATAGTTGTTACAGTATTATTGAAAATGCCGTTATGATTTCCACTGATTGTATTAAACCGGATAACGGCATCGCCGTCTAAGGCATTACAGTAGATTCCATCACCTGTATTGTCAGTAATGGAATTGGCCAGTATTTTTGGGTTTGCGTTTTTGCTGCCGGACACTCGAATGCCATACTGAGAATTACCGGTAATCAGATTATCGATGATTTCCGTGTCATTGACCGCGTTTGAATAATATCCTTTCCATGATTCAATATTAACGCCGGAAGCTCCATTAAAACGGATGAAGCTGTTTCGGAGCTTACCGCTGACATGCGCGGTTGGTGTAAATCCTATACACCCAGTGTCTGCGTGAGCTTCAAACTTGATGCCGTCACCTGAGTTTAGTTCAATTGTGCATCCATCTATTGATGGTGCAGCGTGCCCGCCGGAACAGTCGCTGTAAGTGATGGCTTTTACCAAAATACCACTTGAAGAACAATAACGTATATCCGAATTTTGAATCGTTGCGTTGCATTCAAAGAAATATACGCCGGTTTGGGCGTATTCGATCACACATTGTTCCATTCTGCTGTCTGAACTGCTTTCGTCTTCAAATTTCAGCCCTTCCCAATCACCTGAACTAGGGGAAGATTGAGAAGAAGTGAAGGTAATCTTATCGGTTTCAGTTCCAATGGCACAAAGTGTTCCTGCTATGGTAAAAGATGCACCGGAATCAAATTTGATCGCCGTTCCAAAGTCAATTGTCAAAGTATTCCCTGCAGTGAGTTGGATATCTCCGGTAACAATATAGGGAGACCCTTCCAGATCCCAATGATCACTTGTTACAGGGCCGGGAGTAACTATGGTCTCACCGTATGCATACTGATAGATCGACATGACTACAAGTAATAGAATGGTTAAAATTCTGTTTTTATATGTTTTCATCTTCCCTCCCAATACGTATTAAAAAAATCATAAAGTCATTTCATAGAAAAATGTAGCGTTCTATAATAATCCTGTCTTCGCCGGTTTCTTTCCGATTCTGTCTTACTTCAGGTTAAGCAAAAATTATACACAATTAATTGGTTATGCCACAATCACATGGATATCATATAGTTATATAAATTATTAGGTGAAAACAGGTAAGATAATTCATCAAAAATTTATGTAATTGTGGGGTAAATTACATAAAAATTATTACATTATTTACATAGTATTGTGGAATAATTCAAAGGACATGGCAATGGTAAAAATGCTAATCGGTCCACAAGATGCTATTACCGACCTTGTAACCTCTCAGCAATAAACTGGTTGCATCCGTTATTACATCATGGAGATCAAGTTCCTTTTCGCGAGGAACTGTTCTATCATTAAATCGGGAATTGCAACATCGATCCTTTAGTAATGGTGGTTTAAGACCCCGTTTTTAAACTACGGACAATCCGTTCTCCCCCAGTCCTCACCAAACATCAGCCAATCCTGCATATCGCATTTACCGTCGGCATTCAGATCACATTCACAATCATTCGGTTCATTGCCGCTACCGGTTGGCGTGCCGCAATCCGTCCGTCCCCAGTCCTCACCGAACTTCAGCCAGTCCTGCATGTCACATCTGCCGTCATGGTTCAGGTCACACTCGCATGGTTCTGCCACGATAAATCTCTTGCCGAAAACACCGAGACTATTTCCGTCCTGGCCATCGGATGTCCAGGTCACGACAAAATCGCCGTTTAAAAGTCCCGCTACTGAGGGAGACTCCTGACGGTTGACTATGTATGTGTTCACCTGAAATTCGTCGCCGACAGTGCTTTCTGCGCTATCAAATATCTGACCGTAAATACCCTCACTGTTCCCGTCCTGACCATATGACTCCCAGGTCACTACAAATCCACCGCCTGAAAGACCAGCAACTGCAGGATAATCTTGATCATCAGCCGTGTGTGTGTTGACGGGAAACTCACTGCCCACCTTGCTTCCTGCACTATTAAATGCCTGTCCGTAAACGCCATATCCATCACCGTCCTGATTTTCTGAAGACCAGGTGACCACAAAACCACCACCGGAAAGGGCTGCAACTGAGGGATGCCATTGATTATCAGCCGTGTGGGTATTGATGAGAAATTCACCACCCACCGGGTCGCCAGACCCGTTAAATAACTGACCGTATATGCCATTACGGCTGCCGTCCTGTGCCCAGGACTGCCAGGTCACGACGAAGCAACCTCCCGAGAGACCCGCAGCCGAGGGAGAATTGCAGACGTTATAAGTGCTCGCCTTGAATTCGGTTTCCACTTTATTTCCTGCGCTGTCGAATCTTTGGCAGTAAATCTTACTATTGGTCTGCCAGGCCACGACAAAGCCGCCGCTTGAAAGCGGTGCAACTGAGGGTGAACCCAGGTTATAACCGGTAGTGGTATTCACCTGAAATTCGCCACCCACCTTTTCTCCTGAACTATTAAATCGCTGGCCGTAAACGCCATCGCTACCGCCCTGATCTTCTGAGTCCCACGTCACGACAAATCCACCACCAGAAAGTTCCGTAACGGAGGGGCTCCCTTGATCATCATCTGTGTATGTATTCACGTGAAACTCATCCCCCACGGGGTTACCCCCACTGTCAAATCGCTGGCCGTAAACGCCATATCCGTCATCGTCCTGAAAAGCATCTTGCCATATCACCACGAACCCCCCGCCTGAGAGATCCGCTACTGCAGACCCACTTTGAACACTAAATGTATATGTGTTCACCGGAAATTCTTCAACCAAGCTGCTCACCACGGCAAAAGCCTGAGAACCCTGAATACTGGTCCCCGTGATCCTGATCGTCCAAGTTCCCTCTTTAGGGAAATTCACCAGGACCTGTTCCACATTATCAAGTGAATTTACACCACGGGTGGCTGGCGAAATAGGGCTGGAAGGGTTGAGCTTCCACGGCCAGTGGGCGAGTCCCAGCGGGTCAATTAATTTCAGATCGATGTCATTCACAAGGGCTTTGGCCACGCCGGGCGTTCCTGCGGGATCAGTCCAGACAGTGGTGACTTTCAGGACCTTGTCCGTGGAAGATACACTCAAGGGATAGTCCACGGTTTCTCCATTAGAAACCGAGCTGTTTTTCAGATAAGTGTCACCGCCATCAATCAAATCCACTGCGGCCCTGACGTCCATCATTCCCCAGCCATGGGAATAATCCGGTCCTATATTTCCCAGTTCACCGGCTGTGCCAATCAGCAGAGCTTTAACCATAGTCGGAGAAGGATCAGTGCCAAACACATCTCTATACCGCTCGATTATAAGAGCTATTGCCCCCGTGACTACGGGTGTCGATTGAGAAGTCCCGCTTTTTTCACAATATGAATCTGTTAGGCATGTGGACCAAAGCTCTACACCATTTGCCATTATGTCAGGTTTGACTCTGCCGTCATCCACCGGTCCCCAGGAACTAAATATACCCATATACCCGAAGTCATTTGCTGCACCCACGGTGATGATATTTTTTGAAGCACCAATCTGCCCTATACAGTCAAAGTCACCATCAGGCGGATGATAATCCGTGTAGACAGTAAATGGATCTCCCGCATGGTGATGCCCGGTTTGTGCCTGGTCGCCATCGTCATTCCTGTCGTTACCGGCTGACTTTACAATGATCAAGTCAGTATCTATGATGGTCTGATCCCATGCCTGAGATACGGATGTGTAGGCACCAAAATTGGAATCTCCAAACCACACCCACAGGTCATCATTGTAATAATTCCACTCCCATCCTGTAGCATAACACCAAGAATTGTTGGACAGCTCAATGCCGTAGGTGACAACCGCAGAAGACATTTCCGACAAGACGTCATCCCAAAAGTCATAGGAATATAGGGATGCAGCCGGAGCCATGCCTTTAGCGTTGATGTCGCCTGCTCCGGACCCTATCATTGTTCCGGCCACATGAGTCGCATGATCGCTAACCGAACCTGTATCAATTACGGTCACTCTTCCAACAAGATCGGGATGATCACTCTGAACCTCTCCACCATCCCACTCTCCGATACCCACCCCTGATCCATCAAGATTGTAAGGGGCTGCCTGAACGTCATTTATATTGGAAACAGCGGCTGCATCGATGTTACCAGTTTTTTTGGGAGTGGGTCGATCTTCTATCCAGTTGACCTCATCGTATTCAGCAAGATCCCGCAGACGTTCTTTGGGAATTCTCCCGAGAATCCTGTGGCCTGTGATAAAATCCATCTGATGAGTAGTACCCGAAAGTTCAGCCAGAATCTCTAAGGCGCGATTAAACGGAATATCCTTATGGAAGGTCACCAGCAGGCTGAGCATTCTGTCGTTATTATATGTAAAAGGGTTAAAATCTTTCTCCATCACATGTTTGGGAAATTTATCCACAGGATAGATCTCACCCATTGCGTTCACAAAATCGAGCGCATGGACTTCAAGTACCTCGGCAACCGGAATTCTGGCTTTCCAGGTATTGGAAGGGATATATTCCAGAAGCTCCACACCATGTTCTTTTAATTTCTCCTCAATGGCTGTGTTTAAGGGTTGTGAAAGCTGAATAAGTATATGTCCTCCGGTTTTTTCAATGTGTGGGATGTAAGTTCTATCCAGAAAAAAACTGGAATGCTGCATGAATACTGCGTACTGACTAAGTTGTTCATTTTGTTGAACATCTCTTTTGTTAAGCTTGATTCTGTCAGCCTGGGTAGAATTTTTGAGTGATTTTAACCAACCCTCTTCTGAAACTGCCACACTTGAAAAGAGAAAAACCATTGAAAATATTATAAAAAACAAGCTATAAATCCGGTCTTTCCTTAGCATTTTAGCACCTCCTAAATCTGTTATTATTTTTTATTGAAATGGCAAAAACTCCCAACAGAACAAACCATATTCTGTCAGGATCCAGACGGAATTGTTTGATTTCTTTTTGATATAAACACGTTAAGTGAGATTAAAGAAAAAAAACCAATTTTTGCATTACATGTAAATAAATCAGATTAAGATGATTGGAGTCACGAGTGAGGTCAGCAGAGCAAGAGTTGTTTCACAATAGAAATGATATTAGATTTAGATCAGCTTTTAAAAGATATTCTATATTGGGTACAATAATATAAAAAAAATTGAATGTCAAATAAAAGTCGGCGCCAGGATCTATGGCGTTAATCCTTGGGCTTGCTCAGCCATACCATGGCGTCAGTGTCGTATCTCATATTCAGAGTCACCAGCAAGCCGCCCTTTTTAGGGGTGGAAATTGTTCGGAAGTCAAATAGTGTCCATCCGGACTTCGTGGATGGACACTATCTGACCGGCATTTCTCAATTTATTCGCAAATCAAGCAATCCGTATTTCCCCAGTCCTCACCGAATCGCAGCCAGTCCAGCATGTCGCAATTCCCATCATGGTTCAGATCGCATTCACAATCCACCTCGGGATCATTGCAGTCTGTCCGGCCCCAGTCTTCACCAAAGAACAGCCAATCCAACATGTCGCATACCGTGTCCTGGTTCAGGTCGCACTCGCAAATGTGGGGGAAGCCGGTGATCCGGATGTGGTCGATATACCATCCGCTGCTTTCAGATGGATGGCCAAAAGAATCCCTACCCGCCGTATGGTAAAAGGCAACTCTAATTTTATTATTTGCATATGGAGTAAGGTCGACAGGGGGTGATGCAGACCACACGGCAGATTTACCCCCGAAGGGACCGGCAATATCGGCCCACGCCGACCAGATCCCAGTTGCCTTATCCTGGATTGAAATCTGAACATAACCATAGTCATAACTCGAATAGGAAAACCAGTGCCGGAATGTCAGGTTTAGCTCTTCACACTCAGGAAGCAAAATCGAGGGGCTGATGAAATGGCTGTCCGTATATCCCTGATAATTTCCATCCAACACTGTAGCGGCACATTGAAAGCCACTGTAAGCAGTCTCGGGGCCGCTTGTGGGTTCACCCACCTCCCAGATACCCTTGTCTGCGGACCAGTCATTCCAACCGCACTCAAAATCAAAGGTGGGTTCAGGGACTTTTGTGATCACTGAAATATCGTCCATGTACCATCCGCTGCTTTCCGATGAATGGCCAAAAGAATCCCTACCCGCCGTATGGTAAAAGGCAATTCTCACCTTATGATCCGCATAGGCGGTGAGATCTATATCCATGGGGGTCCAGACTCCGGAAGTTTGAATGATGTCTGTGCTAATAGTTTCCCATGGGCACCATTCACCGGTTCCCTCATCCTGGATTGAAATCTGAACATAACCTGCGTCATAACTCGAATAGGAAAACCAGTGCCAAAAACGCAAATGAATTTCTTCATTTCCACTGACGGACTCAAGCCTTTTGAAAGGGCTGATCAACCGGCTATCCCTGTATCCCTGATAGTTCCCATCCAACACTGTGCCCGCACATTGAGTCCCCCCGTGAGGAGTCGAGGGGCCGGCCCCAGGCGTGCCCACCTCCCAGATATTATCGTCCGCCGTCCAGTCACCCCAGCCGTTTTCAAAGTTTCCCGTGAATACAGGTATTTTTTTAATTACTTCAATATCGTCTATATACCAGCCGCTGCTCTCTGATGCATGGCCAAAAGAATCTCTATTCGCTGTATGGTAAAAACCTATTTTGATGTTTTGACCTGCATGGGCTGTAAGCTCAACATCCCTCAGGTGCCAAAAGTTACACACGCTAGCGATGGTGACGGCATTTGGAACGGTTTCCCATGGGGACCATTCACCGGTTCCCGCATCCTGAACCGAGACTTGAACATAACCATAGTCATAACTCGAATAGGAAAACCAGTGCCAGAAACGCAGGTGAATTTCTTCATCACCACTGATCCCGGGCAGTTCAATTTCCGGGCTTATCAGACGGCTATCCTCATACGCAGGATAATTTCCATCACACACCGTTCCTACACAAAGAAAGCCTTCATGGGTCTCCTGTGGTCCGGGGTCGCCTGACGATGGCAGACATAATTCCCAAATTGCATTATCCATTATCCAACCATCCAATCCCTGCTCAAACCCATAACTATAAATAACCTCCTCGGCATTCGCAGTTGGAACTACCATAAGAAAAACGGAAAGACACACCACTCCCAAGAA
>Ga0272444_10000831_pt1 | contig 31262 bp, 21 predicted proteins | sample SSMForm13_FD_201033 | JGI IMG/M metagenome (GOLD analysis project Ga0272444, IMG submission 201033) | Marine sediment archaeal communities from Little Sippewissett salt marsh, Falmouth, MA, United States - SSM-Form-13 | ecosystem: Environmental > Aquatic > Marine > Wetlands > Sediment ...
CTTCCCGCTCGAGATCGGCCATAATCCCCTTTAAAATCTCACCGCACTGAAGGACTTCCTGGACGCTGGAGATCATCGGGTACATGATCTTGACTTCGCCATAATGGCTGGCCCGCAGAATTGCGCGAAGCTGTGTTCTGAAAATGTCCAGGCCGGCGTCCAGGCAGAAGCGAATGGCCCTCCAGCCGAGAAAGGGATTCATCTCCTGCGGATAATCAATATGCGAGGAGAATTTGTCCCCGCCCAGATCCACCGTTCGAATGATCACCACGTCGGGCGCAACCGCCTCCGCCACCTGCCGGTAAGATTGAAACTGCTCCTCTTCGTCGGGAGCATCCCGCCCGCTCAGAAACAGAAATTCCGTTCGAAACAATCCCACACCGCGCGCGCCGTGCCGTTTGACCGATTCAATCTCCGACGGCAGCTCGATGTTGGCCGACAGTTCGATCCGATACCCGTCCAAGGTCTCCGCTTCCAGGTCTTTCAGCAGATCCAGCTGCTGCTCCAGCGCCAGAAACATCTTTCGCGCCTGCTCGTAGCTCTTTAGCTCCCCGGCGTCCGGATTGATCGTCACCAGCCCCCGATTGCCGTCAATAATGACCGCGTCTCCATCCTTGACCAATCGGGTCAAACCTCGAACACCGACGATGGCGGGGATTTCCAGGGACCGGGCCATGATCGCCGTGTGGGAAGTCGGCCCGCCGATTTCCGTAGCAAAGGCGATGACGTTTTGGCTGTCCATCGCAGCCGTGTCGGCGGGAGAAAGATCGTGCGCAACAACCACCACCGGCTCCGCCAGCTCGGCCAACAACCGGTGCGTGCTGCCCAGCAGACGATGCAGCACCCGGCGGGTGATGTCCTGCACAATTTCCAGATATCGTTCGCCGAGACTCTGTGTTCGACGACGGAGGTGCTCGCTGAAACGCGTCACGTACAGGTGCAACGCATACTCGGCGTTGATGCGTTTCGTTTCAATCAATTCAACTGTACGGGAACAAAAGGCCGGATCGTCCAAGAGCTGGAGATGCGCTTGCAGGACCGAAGCCACTTCACTTGATTCGGCCTTCGTCTCGCCGATAATGCTTATGATCTGTTGCCGGGTTTCAGCGATGGCCCGCCGCAGTCGCTCTTCTTCCGCTTTGACTTGAGAAACAGGAATCTCCCGCCTCGGTACGCTTTGCACCTCAACGTCATAAACGAGCACCTTGCCCTTTACGACACCGGCAGAGACCGGAATCCCAGCGTACTCATTTTTCGCCAAGATTGGTTGAGACAATTCGTTCAATCTCCTCGACGGCTTTTAAGGCATCCGGGCCTTCCGAACAAACCGTGATGGTGCTTCCGCATTCGGCTGCAAGCATCATCACGCCCATAATGCTCTTTCCATCGACTTTTGTGCCTTCTTTTTCGATGGAAACCTCGCACGTCAGGCCGCTGACCGCCTGAACCAGCATGGCGGCCGGCCGGGCGTGAAGCCCCATCTGATTTTTAATCTCCAACGTTTTGATGATGGACTCAGTGCTCATTTTTTACAGGGAGCCTTTCTGGAACCGCGAGATTTCCGCCGATATTCCCTGGCATTGACAATGAATTCGCGCCCCTTCCGAGTGATCCGCTCCGCCAGCGCCTTGAGATCATAATCACCGCTGTGATTGACCGCCTCCAGCAGCATCGGCAAATGCACGCCGGTGACAACCTCAATGCCGGGATGCTTCAACGCCAGATCCATCGCGACGCGGGCCGGTCGACCGCCGTACAGGTCCACGAGCACCAGCACGCCTTGCCCCGAATCCGCGCTTCGCACCGAATCTTCCATCTTGCGCTGTAATCGCTCCGGCCCGTCCTTGCGACGAAAACAAACGGCCTCCACCTGCGGCCGGCGGCTCATGATCTCGCTCGTCGCGTTTAACAGTTCCCGGGATAACGCTTCGTGAGCGGCAACCACAATTCCGATCATGAATCGCCCTCTTCCGAGGAAAATTGCCCGGCCTTTTCGCGCGCCAAACGACGACGCTCCATCTCCTGGATGAGCTTCTCTTCAAAAAGTTTGGCCGAGTGAATCCCCATCGTTTTTAGTTTTTCATTCAACGCGGCAATTTCCACCAGCGTTCCCACGTTCCGGCCCGGCCGCACCGGGATGGTCACGTGAGGCACCGCCACGTCCAGAATGTTCATCTTGTCTTCCAGCAGTCCGGTTCGGTCGTACCCCACACATTCCTCCCAGTCCGCCAGCGTAATCACAAAGGTAATGCGTTTCTGCTTGCGAATCGCCGCCACGCCGAAGATGCGGCTGATGTCGATGATCCCCAGCCCTCGGGCTTCCATGTGATAGGGAAACTCACTGCATCCCCGGCCGACAAGAATCGTGTCACTGAGGCACTTAATGCGAATTAAATCGTCCGCCACCAGGTGAAATCCCCGCCGAATCAGCTCCAGGGCGGTCTCGCTCTTTCCCACACTGCTCTTGCCCATAATGAGCACGCCCATGTCGTGAATGTCCATCAGCGTTCCGTGCATCGTCGTCTGCGGTGCAAACTCCGAGTCGAGGTGCTCCCAGAGCCGCTTGTACAGCTTCGTGGTGCTGTAGGGGCAAGTCAGAATCGGAATCCCGCGCTTGTTGCCCAATTCGGCCAGATGCTGCGGCGGCGTGCGGCCGTTGGTAATGATCGCGCAAGGAACCCCTTCCGAAAAAATGTTGTCCAGGTTGTGGTGAATCGACTCTTCATCGCAGTGCAATTCAATGTAGCTGATTTCTCCATTGCCGAACACCTGAATCCGCTCCGAGCGAAAAGCATCGAAATACCCGGTCAGCTCCAGGGAAGGCCGATTCAATTCAGCCGTCGTCACCGTGCGCCCCAAGCCGCTCTCCCCCGCAGCAACCAGGAGATTGAGGAGCGGATTCCCAAGTAACTTATCCACGGTAATTGTCATGATTCTCTCCGAAGTCTCATCGCTGAATAACAACCTCTCCCAGCAACCGACGGACCGCGCCGCCCTCCTTCGCCTCCAGCAGGGCGCGACGATGGGATTCCTCCCGTAAATGCCGCGTCAGCGTCGACATCACCTTCAAGTGAAGCCCGGCCCGGGTCCGGGGCACGAGGAGAAGAAAAACCAATTGAACCGGTTTGCCGTCGAGCGAGTCGAAATCAAGGCCACCCCCACATCGGCCAAAGGCCAAAACCGGTTGCTGCGCTCCCAGAGTCTTCGCGTGCGGCAGGGCCACTCCCCGCCCCAGCGCCGTACTACCCCGCTGTTCGCGCTCCAGCAAATCCTCCAACGCCTGCGGGCAATCGAGAACGACTCCCGATCGGTCTAAACACCCCAACAAGCGGGTTATGGTCTGACGCTTGTTCGATGCTGTCGAAAGATCCAGATCAATCGCCGATTGTGGAACAAGGTCTGCCAACGTTGCGGGAGTCGGCCCGCGGTCGAGCGCATGCGTCATCGAGCAATCTCTCCGAGCCAGGGGCGGCTGTTAGTCGATTTCCGGCTCCACGAGCAAGTAATCGCCGTCCTTTCTTCGGTAAAGCGCATTAATTCGCTCGGTGGCGGAATTGCGATAAACCAGGAAGTCCTGGTTCAATAAATCCATTTGCATCACCGCTTCATCCAACGACAGCGGTTTAATGGCCAGAGTTCGCGTGCGAATCACCCGCGGCGCCTCAGTTCCCTCTTCCAAATCCCGGCCGCTGAGCAGATCCATTTTGTACCGAATGGAAGTCTGGGGACCGGCTCCCCGGCCTCGGTAGCGGGACTTCATTCGCTCTTTGTAACGCTTGATCTGCCTTTCAATCTTGTTGATCACCAGATCGACCGAAGACAACACGTCTTCGGTCTCTTCTTCGCCGTGCATCGTGACGCCGTTGACCTGAATGGTGATGTCAGCCGATTCCCGGTGTTTCTCCTTCGTCAGGATGACGTGACAGTCCATGATGGCTTCGAAAAACTTCTTCAGGTGTCCCAACCGCTTGTGAATATATTCCTTATGTTCATCCGAAAGATCAATATGCCGTGCCGTAATTGAAACCTGCAATGCTATTTCTCCTTTTGCCCACTAGGTTCCGCCCGGGTCGCAAACCGCCTGGGTATTCCGAAAAGGATCGCAAGAAGGCGAGGGCGTACGGGCCTTGAATTGAAGTTGCTCATTCAACGAGCGTCAACTGGAAGATTTTCCTGATTCTCTCTTAAATATCCCACGATACCCCGCTCTTGTCAATCGGATAGACCCCCTCTCACCTCCTTTCAGCAGCCTTTCTACCGCCCTCGGCCATGGGCCGAGATTCGAAAGGGGGCTCACCGGGCAAGCCTCAACCAACCGGCGCGCCCCGACTCATTACATGATAACGACTTGCAGCGGGCGACCGTTACTCAGCAACCTCCCCTTGCCTCTCCCACCTCGAGCGCCCGCCTCATGGAACGAGATGCCATCGGGAGAAAAACGCCAGCATATCCTCCTCATCGAAACGTCCATCCTGTGTCAGGTCTCCCGTCGCATTCTCCACCTTTCCCCACTGCACCGCAAGCTGCCACAGGTCCAGGTAGTCGATCCAGCCGTCCGCTTGGACGTCTCCATCAAACCAAGGCGTCGCCGTTGCCGCCTCGGTGTAGGAGCCAACGAGCCCGGTTCGGTCTTTCGACGCCACCTGGAACCGGTAAGCAGTTCCGTTTTCCAACTCGCCGATCAGGACTTCCGTGACGGCGGCAACCACTTCACCGCCGGAGGGCTCCGGTCCCGTGACCTCTTCGTATCGGTAGAGATAGGTCGCCACGTCCGTCGCGCTGGAGGCGGACCAGCTCAGGCGCACCTTCCCGTCACCGGGACGAGCCAGGACTTGCGCCGGCGCCGGGGGCGGATCATTGCTCACGAAAAGAAAAAACGTGCGATCCATCGGCGGATTGCCCGAATTGTACCGGTACTCGGACACCTGCCGAAGATTCGCCACCGTCCGCCCCAGATCATTCTTCAGCACCGCCTTGTATTCCTCCGGAACAATGGCGTTTTCGATCTCCAGGTCCCAGGCGATGACAATTTCCGTGTCATACAGATCGGTTTCCACCAACAACCGCCATTCTTTCGTCGCATCGAAAGGTGCGCGAAAGTCGGTCGTACACAAATTAAACGGGAGGCCATACTCTGGATGGGGAAAAGAGAGGTTGGGATCGACGGGCACCGGCGGCGGATTGCACGAGTCGAAATCGGGATCGTACCCATCGGTCGTTGAGGGAAGAACCCCGGCGAGATTGAGAGGATCTTCGCTCCCTACCAAGGGGGCCTTGACACTCAGCTCAACGGCCCAATTGTCCACCTCGCCCCGGGCCGCTGCAGGCAACAGAATCACCCCTGTTAGGAACAAGCAGAACCGCGCTGAATACCGTTGCCGCTTGATTCGCCTCATTCGGTTCCCGGTCACTCGAAACGCTAAGCCCTCATTTTTGAAGAAGTAACGAAGGCCGCCCCCCTAAGCCTTTGTCATTACTTATTTTACAGGTAAATCAAACCGCTGTCAAGGTGTCTCTTTGTCCCAACGAAATCCACCTCTCCAAATCGCCTTTGCAAAGGGCGGTAGACAGTGCTACATTCTCTCGATTCACCACCCCTGGAAACCCAAATGAAAAGGTTTGCCATGAAAAATGCTGTTGTGAAAATCATCCTTTTTCTCCTGCTTTCTATGCCGTGCCTGGGGTGGGAATCCAATGTTCCGGCCCCGTCAAAAGGCTCGATTCCAGGAGCAACCTACTTCTGCCAACAGACAGCCGAACCGATCCGCATCGACGGCGAACTTGACGAGCCAGCTTGGCAAAAAGCCCCTGTTCTTGGCTTCTTCTTCCCGGTCTCCTATGAAAAGCCGCTCAGCCCAACCGAAGGACGCCTCCTGTGGGACGATCAATATCTCTATGTAGCCTTCTCGGCGGCGGACAAGGACATCGGGGGGGAACTGACCAAGCGGGATTCCCCCACCTGCCTCGAAGACGTCCTGGAAGTATTCCTGCAACCCGATCCACAAAAGGGCTCTTACTGTAATTTCGAAATCAACGCCCTGGAAACCATTTATGACGCTTATTGTCCCGATCCGGCTCAAAAACGGAACTTCGCCAGGGAAAAACTCTGGAATTGCAGGGACTTGACTGTTAAGGCCAAAATTGAGGGAACGCTCAACAAAAAGGAAGATATCGACAAACGCTGGCAAATGGAGATCGCCATTCCATTTTCCGCGATTCCTTCGCTTGAAGGGCGCCCCCCAAGCCCTGGCGACCAATGGCGATTTCATCTGGCCCGATACGACTACTCAGTCTATCTCCCCGACGGGAAGGAGCTGACTTCCACAGCACGGCTCTCCCGGTTGAATTTTCACCTTTATTCCGACTGGAGCCCCTTGCAGTTCTCCGGCCTTCCGGGAGCGGGGCAGGAATGATCGCTTCATCGCCGGTAATCGTCGGCCTGGGCGTCTGTTGCGAGGATCGTCTGGCGTTGACGCCGCGATGGCCACAGAGGGATGAAGGGGTCCATCTGCTTGATTACTCCCGACAATGCGGTGGGATGGTTGCCACGGCCCTGGCGGCCGCGTCGCGACTCGAAATCTCAACCGCCTTCATCGGAATGGCCGGAGCGGACCCGTCCGGCCGGTGGCTCAAACGACAACTGGCCGATCAAGGCGTCGACGTCTCGCAATTCATCCTTCGACGCGGTTTTCCCACCCCGTTCAGCACCGTTCTCGTCCAAAAGCGAACGGGACAGCGCCGCATCTTCCACTATCGGCCGGTCGATTTCGACTTGGGTGCTGAAGACGTCGATTTTTCTGCGGTCTCAAAGGCCAAATTCCTTCACCTCGACGGCCACCACTTGCCGCTGGCTTGCAGGGCGGCGGACTTGGCGCGTCGCCACCGAGTCAAGGTCTGCCTGGACGCCTCATTTCCTTACCGAAATATGGAGGACCTCTTGCCTCGGGTGGATTACCTGATCTGTGGCAGGCATTTCCCCCGGCAGATGACCGGGAAAAGCGATCCAAGGGCGGCCCTGCTTGATCTGGCCGCCTATGGCCCTAAGATGGTAGCGGTTACCCTCGGCCGGCAAGGCGGCCTCTTTTTATGGAAAGGGCAGTTCGAGCATTTCCCCGCTTTTAATGTAGCCACGGTGGACACCACCGGAGCCGGAGACGTTTTCCATGGCGCTTTTCTTGCCGCGCTCGCCAAAGGAAGGCCGGTCCGCAAAGCCCTTCAGTACGCTTCAGCCGCCGCAGCGCTTTCCTGCCGGGCGCTCGGAGGACAGGCCGCCCTTCCCTCTCACGCGGAAACCCTGGCTTTCTTAACAGGCAGCCGACGCTGACTGTCCAAACCGACTGGCAGGATATTCAATCGGCTTCCGGCGTTGGTTGTTGAATCTCTGCTATTCCTCGTCCCCTTTTTTCTTGCCACCGAACAGGCTCTTCAATCCATTGCCAACCGCTGCGCCCGTGTCTTTCAACAAATCGACCGATTTGTCCAAACCTTGCGCGCCGAGGTTAACCGATCCCTGTAGTCCCTGGACCAGTTCGCCGGGAAGCTTGCCGGCGCCTGAAGACAGCGTTTCACTCAAAATCGCCGCAATCACCTGGCGGATCGCCTCGGCCGCGGTCACCGGTTCTCCCTCGCTGCCGAGATTCTCCAGATGTACCCGCCCCAGTGGAATGGACAGTCCCTTGCCCTGGAGAGCGGGCGTAGAAACAGCGACGCGGGCACCGTCGATCACGAGATCATCGATTCTCAATGTTTTCTCTGCCTCTTTGCTTCCCTTCCCCTTTTCGCCCTTCTTCTCACCGCCGAACCGGGAAGCACTTTCCATGAGACGGTCAAGGTTCGATTGCCCAAGCCCCTGTTCGAGCGTGATATGTGGGCTCTGAACCTCGATCCGGTGGATCACCAGGGGGTCCTTTCCAAGCGACTTCACATCCGCCTGGACGCGGACCACGTCGACCGAAAAGGCCTCCTGCGTCTTGAATCCTTCCGGGTTACCGATCTGCAGTCCGCTTAGTTCGATGCTCCCTTCGGAAACGGTCACCTTCACCCGCTCGAGCGATACCTCGACCTGAAGAACGTAACCGAGCCCCCGCTCCACGCCGCTTCGAATAATCGAATCAAGATTGCGGTAAAGCAACGTCACGCCGAGGGCAATCGCGACGGCACAAACAATGACGGCCAGAAGCACTTTTTTCATGAAACTGGTTTTCTTTTTCCTTGCCATTTCCCATCATCCTTTCCATTTCGGCCAATCCACCCTTCAATCATATAGCACGGGCGGGGCTTTGTTAAGTGGAAATTCTATTCCGCTGACTTGACAAGGCCTCGAATTTCACTTATTCAGTTCGCGAGCGTCAGGGGACGCGTCCCGATTCGGCGACGGTCTCCAATAGCATTAAAGTAAGGGGGGCGATGTCCATGAAGTTCTTCGAAGAGGTCAACCACCACTTCGATCGCGCCGCGGCTTACACCAAGATCGATCCCGGCCTGCTCGAACAGATCAAAACCTGCAATAGCCTTTGCTATATTACCTTCCCTATCCAAAGAGACAACGGCTCGCTTGAGGTCATTCACTCCTGGCGGGCCGAGCACAGCCATCACCGGCTTCCGACCAAGGGCGGCATTCGATTCGCGGCCAATGTCAGCGAGGACGAAGTCATGGCGCTGGCGGCACTCATGACCTATAAATGCGCCCTCGTGGACGTGCCTTTCGGTGGCGCCAAAGGCGGCGTACACATCGCCAAATGGAAGTATTCGGACAAGGAACTGGAAAGAATCACCCGGCGATTCACGTTCGAACTTATCCAAAAGAACTTCATCGGTCCCGGCTCGGACGTGCCCGCGCCGGACTACGGAACCGGTCCGCGCGAGATGAGCTGGATTGTCGATACTTACCAGGCGATCAGCCCCGATAAACTGAACTCCACGGCGTGCGTTACCGGCAAGCCGGTCACCCAGGACGGCATTCACGGCCGCGTCGAAGCCACTGGCCGAGGCGTCTACTACGGCATTCGCGAGGCTTGCAGCGTCTCCGAAGACATGCGCCGCTTGGGTCTCTCGACCGGAATCGAGGGGAAAACCGTCGTCGTGCAGGGACTCGGCAACGTCGGCTATCACGCCGCTAAATTTCTTCAGGAAGAGGGAGCGATCATCGTTGGCATCGCCGAGTACCAAGGCGCGATTTATAATCCCAAGGGTCTGGACGTCAATCAGGTCGCTCGCCACCTTCAAGAAGAAAAGTCCATTCTCGAGTTCCCCGGCGCCACCGCGCTTCCCGAGTCCGCCGATGCTTTGGAACTGGAATGCGATATTCTGATCCCCGCCGCCCTTGAAAGCCAAATCACTTCGGACAACGCCTCCCGCATCCAGGCCAAGATCGTCGGCGAGGCGGCCAACGGTCCGGTGACCTTTAAAGCAAACGACATCTTGCTTGATAAGGGCATTTTCATTATTCCCGACCTTTTCCTGAACGCCGGCGGCGTGACCGTCTCCTATTTCGAATGGCTCAAAAACCTCAGCCACATCCGCTTCGGCCGGATTCAAAAGCGCTTCGAGGAACACTCCATCACGGACGTTCTGCGAATCGTCGAGGGACTCACCGGAAAAAGGATCGATCTCGACACCTTCACCCGAGTCGCTCAAGGGCCCAACGAGGAAAGCCTGGTCAACTCCGGCCTCGAAGAAACCATGGCCACGGCCTACCAGGAAATGCGGGAAATTCAGAAACAGCACGATGACAAGATGGACCTGCGCACGGCGGCTTTTATCTCGGCGATCAAGAAAATCGCCCGCGTTTACTCCGAAATGGGCGTGTTTCCGTAATTAATGAGCAGGCATTTGGACCGAGAACCAACCATCGCACAAGGGAGAATTTCTTTCTTGGCGTGGATTCAGAGAAGCGCTTGGAAGATGTCGGGCAAGCCGATCAAAATCATGATCGCCGCAATCGTCTTGCTTGTCTTCATGCCTGTTTGGGCTCAGCAGGAACAATCGAGTAACAATTCTGAACATCGGACGCCTCAAGAAGTCGCACATCATTTCTGCGAACTATTTCATTCCAACAAGTTGGACGAATTGAGTCCCTGTTTTGCCGACAAGAGATACACCCTGGATTCGCTGCGCCGTTTTAGAACGAAAGTCACCTCGCAACTCGGTTCCATAGGAGAGGCTCTCAATGAACGGATTACCATTGGCCGGGCAGATCGGTCTCTGTTCTACTTCGAGAGCTATCATCGATTCTCGGCGATTGATCGTCCGGTTCAGACCATTCTTGTATTTAATTCCCAGAACAAAATCTACCGATTTTCCATTCAAAGATCGCCTTTAGAGGCCGAGACCGATTTCGCCGACTATCAGACGAAGACCGCCCTCAGACTGCCTTTCGATGGAGAATGGTATGTGGGCTGGGGTGGGCGAAGCATCAATCTCAACAATCACACGGAAATGCCAGATCAACGCTTCGCATACGATTTCAATATCCAAAAGAATCATTCGAACTATCGCAGTGACGGAAGCCGGAACGAGCATTACTACTGCTTCGGAAAACCCATTTTGGCGCCCGGTGCCGGCTTGATTTGCAAGGTGATTGACGCTGTTGAGGACAGTCCACCTGAAGCTCCGGGCCACGGGGCCGGCAATCTGATCGTCATTGACCATGAGAATGGTGAATTCTCTTTCCTCTGCCATCTGAAGCGGGGATCCGTAGGCGTTCGTGAAGGGGATCGGGTTGTCCTGGGCCAGGTTCTTGGCCTTTGTGGTAACAGTGGACACTCCACCGGGCCGCATCTTCATTATCACCTTCAGGACAGCGATGTTCTATTCAACGGACATGGACTTCCCGCACAATTTCAGTCCTATTATGCTGACGAGGTATGGATTGAAAGAGGAGAGCCGATTTGGGATCAGCATATAAGGCCCCGGACGGCTCGTTAAAGTGATGCCCGATAGCAGCATGGAGAGATTCAGGCAAATTCCCGAATTTTTTCCTTGAAGTATCCCGATTTTGAAAAAAAACACTAGAAAAGCGCCTTAGCGGATGACCACGGTATTTCGATAACGCGAGTAGCGCTCTCGATATTGCGCCATTCTCGGCCCGGGCACGTTCCCCCGGTAGACGACCGTACGCCAGGGACCGGAGTGATAGCCCTGAATCAGGATTTCTTCGATCGGTGTTCCGGCCAGTTCACTGCGATATTTTGGAAAGTACTCATCCCGCATCCAACGCAGGTACTCGGTCCCCACTTCGATGTTCTTGACCGGATCGTGAACGTTGGACTCGAAGTCCCAGCTTCGCCCCAACCGCCGAACCGTATCGTCCCATGCTCCCTTGCCCAGCTGCATCAATCCCCGACAGTCCGCTTCGGAAATTGCATTCGGATCGAAACTGGATTCAATCCGGATAATCGTTTCGATGAAGTCCGGATCAAAGCCCTTCTGCGTGGCAAAATGCCTGACGGCGGAAGCGATATCGGAAGGCGCCGGCACCAGCCGCTGCGGCCGACGCGGTCGAGGTAAGGGCCGCCTCGGCGGTTTTGGCTCCTGGGGAATTTCCCGCACGGGCGGCTTCTCGAAGAGCCTGGGGCGTCGCAGTCGAATCTGGTTTAACGCCGTTTTCGCCCGGGCGTGCCCCGGCTGCTGCCTGAGCGCTTCCTCGTATTCCCAAATCGCGTCTTCATCATGGCCGCTGACTTCGGCCAAACGCCCCAGGATAAAGTGCAGCTGGGCAAAATCCCCGCCGACGGCCTGCGCCGCCCGGATTTCCTCCAGCGCCCGATCCTCATACAGATGGTTATAGAGGAAGAAGGCATAATCCGCATGGACGCCCGCCAGCTCGCGGGTCAAGACACGCCTTGCCCCCTCCGCCCGGACCTCGCGCAATAGCGACCGGTAACCCTCGATGGCTTTGGAATACTTCTCTTGCTCCGTCAGATTCCGCAGAACGCTCAGCCGGGACTCCAGGGTCTTGAGAAGAATCTGACTGTGGGCTTCGTCCAGAGTACCCGCCGCTTCGCTCAGGCCGGGATGGATTTGAAGCGCTTTCTGGAGACACGCTTCGGCTCGTCCGGCCTGCCCCTGTTTCAGAAGACTCTTACCCAGGCGAAGCTGGTCCTCCGCGTCCGATTCTCTTTGGATCGAGTCGATCTGGGCGGGCGTGACCGCGATCTTCCCAAAGGCAACCTCGATCATAACCATGTTCGAGCCTTCTTCGACAATGATCCCCTCCAGAACCTGCCCGTTCTTGAGGTGAATCACGTCGGCCGAACCAAGCGGGCAATCGCCAAACAGGAGCAATTGGAAAACAACAGCACAAAAAGGGATACAGAGGCGCTTCACTCGATGCACGCGGGACGGTAAGTATCTCATCAGTAATTGAGTCGATCGTCGTCAAGCCGAGCAGGATTCCATATCCTATCGTTAAGGACAATCGATTTCAAGAACCTTTTCCCTGTCCCGTTTACCGGATCCTCACATTTCCCGAATTCTTCCGAGACCATCCCAAGGAGTGCCGCACCCCGCTCTTTTTGCTATAATGACTAAGAAGCCCTTGGTTCATCAAAGGGCCTTATAAAACACCCGGCGGTAGGGCGCATGTCGGATTAAGTTATGGAGAGGCGCTTATGGCGAGGTATGACTTGATCGTCCGAGGCGGTAAGGTTTGCACGGCCGACTCGACACAAACCGCCGATATCGCGATTCGAGGCGGGAAGATCGTTAAGATCGGTCAGAATCTCGTCCCCGGCGATGGAACGCGTGAGATCGACGCCCGGGGCAAGAAGGTTCTGCCGGGCGCAATCGACGTCCACGTTCACCTTCAACTGCCCGTCGGCAACACGGTCAGCGCTGACGATTTCGAATCCGGCACGCGAGCGGCCGCGATGGGCGGCGTGACGACGATCATCGATTTTGCCAACCAGGACCCCGACCCGAAGACCGGCCACTCGCTCCTCAAAGGCATCGAAGACCGCATGGCCAAGGCCGAGGGCAAGGTCTGCATCGATTACTCCCTCCACGGCGTGCTCAACAAGTGGAAGGCACTGGACAAAAAGGAACTACCGCGGGCGGTCGCAAGGGGCATCACGTCGTTCAAAATGTTCATGATCTACGAAAGCCGGGGGCTGCAAAGCGACGACGGCGACGTCTTCGCCGCACTGGAATGCATGCGCGCCATGGACACGACGCTCTGTATCCACGCCGAGAGCGAACGCGTGATGAACCTGCTCATCGAGCGCTGGCATAAGAAGAGGAAAGTCGTGGGCGCTTATGGACACTGCCTCTCGCGTCCCAATTTTGTCGAGGCCGAAGCGATTCAGCGGGCAACCCTCTGGAGCGAAATCACCGGCGGGCGGCTCTACATCGTGCACATGTCCACTGGCGAGGGCGCGGACATCGTTAAAGCGGCGAAGGAACGCGGCATTCCGGTCTATGGCGAAACCTGCCCGCAGTATCTTATTTTCAACGATGAAGTCTTCAAAGACAAGAGCACCGGGCATCTTTGGGCCACGTGCCCGCAAATTAAAGGACGCAAGGACAACGCTCGCCTTTGGAAGGGCCTCAAGGACGGCGAAGTGTCGATCGTCTCAACCGACACGTGCTCGTTTACCAGGAAACAAAAGGCGGCCTGGAAAGGCGACTTCACCAAAATTCCTTACGGCCTGCCCGGCGTCGAAACGCTACTGCCGAGCCTCTATACATTCGGCGTGAAGAAACATCGCTTTTCGATCAATCACCTCGTGCGGCTGGTTTCAACGAATCCCGCAAAATTCTTCGGGCTGTATCCCCAAAAGGGAACCATCGCGGTCGGTTCCGACGCGGACCTGATTATCATCGATCCGAAACGCGAGATGTTGATTGACGCGAAGAAGCTGGAAAGCAACTGCGATTGGTCGCCGTTCGAGGGCCAAAGCCTGTACGGCTTCCCGGAGGTTACCCTCAGCCGAGGGCGCGTGATTGGGGAAAAGGGCAAATTCTGCGGCAAGGCCGGCACGGGCCGGTTTGTCCAACGCAGCACGGGCAACCTGCTGGAATAGAAAACCAGAAATCCCTTCCTGCTCCCCCCCCAGCGCACTGGAGCAGTGACTTCAATCCCCCGATCAAGGCCGGGCACGGGATTCCCGTTTGTTGTCTCTGCGTCCTCTGCGCCTCTGCGTGAGATAAAAGCCCAAATACACGCATTAAGCAAACCGGACCAGATGGTAAACCTTTTTACCCAAGCGCAACAGCAGCATGCTTTCAGTGCAGAGGTCCTCACGCGTCAGGACTTTATCGATCTCTTCCATGCGGCGGTTGTTGAGATAGACGCCGCCGCCTTGGATACGCCGCCGCGCATCGCCCTTGGACGAACACAGCCCCGTGTCCTTCAGCAGATCGATCAGCGCAATGCGCTCCGAAAGCGCGCTCGATTTTAATTCGGTCATCGGCACGTCGGCGGCAATCGCGAGCAGATCCTCGTCCGTCATTCCGCTGACGTCGCCGCCGAAGAACACCTGCGACGCCTTTTGCACTTTCTCCAGCTGCTCCGGCCCATGAACGATTCGCGTCATCTCGGCCGCCAGCGCGCGTTGTCCCTCGCGTCGCTCGGGAGCCTGCTCGTGCTTTTCGCAGATCGCCTCAATCTCCCCCAGATCGAGAAAGGTAAACAGCTTCAAGTAGCGCTCGACGTCCCGGTCGTCAACGTTGATCCAATATTGATAAAAATGGTAGGGACTCGTGCGCTCGGAATCCAACCACACGGCGTTTCCAGCCGTCTTGCCAAATTTCTCGCCGCTCGAAGTCGTCACCAGGGGAAACGTGAGACCGTAAGCCTCGCCCCCGCGTTTTCGGCGAATTAGATCGATCCCGGCGGTGATGTTGCCCCACTGATCGCTGCCGCCGCCCTGAAGCGTACAGGTGTGCGTGTCGTATAAATAGAGAAAATCGTGCGCCTGCATCGTCATGTAGCTGAACTCGGTAAAACTGATCCCTTTCGGGCTGACCGCGCTTTTCGCAATCGCTTCGGGATACGCTGCCTCAAGCAGAACACGGTTCAAGCGCTCGAGAGCCGAGTGAGCCATTTTGATCCGGTCTCGATCGAGCAACTCCTTCGCCTCGTCGCTCAGGGAAACGTCCTGAAAGGCCCGTTCATCGTAGAAATCCCGCCGGCGCAAAACGTCGTTGAGGCCCGTGACCAGCGCGGCACGGATTTCGGAATCGATCTCGGCGATCCATTCTACGCCCTTCGGCCCTTCAGCTGCCTGCTCGACCACCTCCCGCGCGGCATCGACCGTTTCACGCGGAAGCAGCTTCATCATTCGGTGACTCAGCACGGTCTCATCGATCACTTTCGTGCAGAGCTGCACCCAATCTGTAATATCGTTTTCACTCAAGAGCGAGCTGATTCGCCGCCGCACGGAATCCTTCGCCAACATGTAACTGACCGTGAAGTGCTTGCCGACGTCGCGAAGCCAGTCGATGAATGTCTTCTCAGCGGTCCAGTCGTGGTTGTTGACCAGCACGGCCGGATTGTCGCCGGAAAACTTGAGAAAGTGCTCCATCTGCCGCTGAACGCACTCGACGTTGTGCTCCACCTGTTCCGGCGTCAGGAGATTGCGCTCTTCGCTTCGGCCGCTCGGATCGCCCACCATCCCCGTCGCGCCGCCGATCAGCGGCAGCGCTCGGTGCCCGGCCCGTTGAAAGTGCGCCAACGCGATCAAGGGCACCAAGTGCCCAAGGTGCAGACTGTCGGCCGTCGGGTCGAATCCAGCGTAAACCGTAACCTTTTTAGTCGCCAGATACTCCCGAAGCCGCTCATCGCTGACCTGCGCGATAAATCCCCGCTTTTCAAGAACCTCAAACACGGACTCCATCGAATTCGGCTCCTTTCAAGCGGGCATCTTCCCACAACCGCCGCCGTTCGGCTAGTGAAAAATCGAATCCAAAAAGAAGGGGAGTATCATTGGCATGGCTGGGTGGCCCACCCCTTGCGGTGGGTGACGAATTTAGGCACCCTCGCCCTTTGGGAGAGGGTCGGGGTGAGGGGGATTTTTAAGGGAATCCCTCACCGAAGTAGAGCAAGAAAGCCCGCCTCTTACGGTGGGAGAGGGAGTAGCGTTGCGCTTTTCGCATAAACCGCACAAGTCTTGCGAGCAAGTCTCTCTCCCCCTTACGAAGGGGGAGCGAGAGGGGGTTGCTTTTAAGACCGTGAGCCGCGATTTCAGTCATTTAATAGAGACCTGAAGGCAAGATCTTGTCTCAATCCCTTCCGTGCCTTGGTGGTTCATTCCTTCAGAACCAATTGCCTGAGCGGCCCTTCCAGAGCTCGCAATGGTCAAGACTTTTTGAGAGACCTTCTAAAGCTTCCGGTAAATTTCAGCCCCCTGGTCGATGAACTCTTTCGATTTGCGGCGCATCCCTTCCTCCAACGCCTCGGCTTCGGTGAGTCCCTCCCGATTGGCGTAATCGCGCACCTGCTGGGTGATTTCCATCGCGCAGAATTTCGGCCCGCACATCGAGCAGAAATGCGCCAACTTGGAGCCCTCCGAGGGAAGCGTTTCATCGTGAAACTCGCGCGCCGTTTCGGGATCGAGCGCCAACTTGAATTGATCCTCCCAGCGAAACTCGAATCGCGCCTTGCTGATGGCGTCATCCACGGCTCGGGCCCCGGGATGCCCCTTGGCAAGATCCGCCGCATGAGCGGCGATCTTATAGGCGATTACCCCTTCCCGAACGTCTTTCTTGTCGGGCAACCCGAGATGCTCCTTCGGCGTCACGTAGCAGAGCAAGGCGGTGCCGTACCAACCAATCATCGCCGCGCCGATGGCCGAGGCAAGGTGATCGTATCCGGCGGCAATGTCCGTAATGATTGGACCGAGTGTGTAGAAGGGCGCTTCGTCGCACCACTGCATTTGTTTCTCGACGTTCTCCCGGATGAGGTGCATCGGCACGTGCCCCGGCCCTTCGTTCATGACCTGGACGTCGAACTCCCACGCGCGCCGGGTCAGCTCGCCCTGCGCCTTCAGCTCGGCGAACTGCGCTTCATCGTTCGCATCGGCGAGGCAGCCTGGTCGAAGCCCGTCGCCAATGGAAAACGCGACGTCGTAAGCGGCCATGATTTCGCAAATCTCGTCCCAGCGCGTATAAAGAAAATTCTCCTGGTGATGCGCCAGGCACCACTTGGCCAGGATCGAACCACCCCGGCTGACGATGCCGGTCAAGCGATCGACCGTCAGGGGGATGAAGCGATGGAGCACGCCGGCGTGAATCGTGAAATAGTCCACACCCTGTTCCGCCTGCTCGATCAACGTATCCCGAAACAGCTCCCAGGTCAGCTCTTCCGGCACGCCTTCCACTTTCTCCAGCGCCTGGTAAATCGGCACGGTCCCGATCGGCACCGGCGAGTTGCGGATAATCCACTCCCGGGTCTCGTGAATGTGCGGTCCCGTGGATAAATCCATCACGGTGTCCGAGCCCCAGCGAATCGCCCAAACCATCTTCTCGACCTCTTCCGCAATCGAGCTGGACAGGGCCGAGTTGCCGATATTCGCGTTGATCTTCACCAGGAAATTTCGACCGATGATCATCGGCTCCAGCTCGGGATGGTTGATGTTTGCCGGTATGATGGCCCGGCCCCGGGCCACTTCGTCGCGCACGAACTCCGGCGTAATCACCGCCGGGCGGTTTGCGAAACCTGCTTCGCTCCCATGGCGCTCGCGCCCCTGCTGGCGCATTTGCTCCAGCCCGAGGTTTTCACGAATCGCAATGAATTCCATCTCGGGCGTAATTTCGCCCCGGCGGGCATAATGCATTTGAGTCACTCGCTTGCCCGCAGCAGCCCGAAGCAGATTGCTTTGGCGCTCAAAACGAATCGAGTCAAGACGAGCGTCCTGCAGTCGCCTCCGGCCGAACTGCGAGCTCAGGTGCTCCAGCTCCACAACGTCCCCCCGCTGCTGAATCCATTCCAGTCGAAGGGGCGCAAGCCCTTGGCGCAGGTTAATCTCCGCTTCAGGGTCCGTGTACGGTCCAGACGTGTCATAGACTCTCACCGGAGGATTCGGCGTTTTCTTTGGCTCGCCTTGAGAACTCCCCTCGATCGTAGGAGATAGAGAAATTTCCCGCATCGGCACTCGAATGCCGGCTTGGTCATGCGAAACGTAGACCTTCTTTGAACCGGGGAACGGAGCCCGCGTGATTCGATCCTCCAGGTGGAACTCGGGCGCCTTGAGTTGGTCGTTCGGATAACTGGTCATGATTCTTTGGCTCCTCGTAAAAAAAGGCGATTTGGCGACTCAGGAGCCGGGCGGGATAGCGTGCTCACATCACAACGAGGCAGAACGATGAAACGGGCTTCGCTTCCCTACGCCGGTCCTAACCGGTCCCCCCGGCAGCCTTGGCTCGGAGGCCCGGCAGCGTTCGCCTACTGCTGCCGGCAGGTTCGAGGGCTTATTCGCGTATTTCCCTAATAAACGGGGAAAACGAACTCTCAGGCCGTTCTTGCAGCCACACCCAGCGAATCAAACCACAGGCAGTTTGATACAAATTCCCTGCCTTGTCTAGTGAGGATTTCCGACGATTCTCTTCGAATCTGCCTTCGAACGAACCATGAACTCCAAGGCAATGTTTCAACTTGCGCCAAAGGCGAACTCCAAAACGCCTACAACGCAATCGACTCTTCATCTCCTCCTCTTCCAAAATATACAGGACAGAGAAATAGCCCCCAGGGAAACTTTCCCCAGGGGCTATTCTTAGATCCTGTTTGGCAATCGCCCGAATCAGGCTATTCGTAGCTTTCCCAAGCGCTCGCCTCGACGCCGGTGGTGGCCAGATCGATGTCCGAAAGCACGCGGGGCATGATTTGATAAGCGCCGCCGTATTGAGTACAAATACCCGTGACGGAAAACTCTCCCGCTCCCGGGCCGTTAGTCTCGGCCAGCTGGGAGCCTTCCTCAACTCGCAAGGTGATGGTGTTACTGCTGCCATCTTCGATCGTAATGTTCTTTCCAGTACCGACACTCTTAAAATCGTCGCTCGGAGTCTGAAGCTTCATATTCTCCAGGGTGATGACCTCAGACAAATAGGACAGGGGCACGCTGCTTTCATCCGCCTGAAGCTGCGGAACCGTGACCACCTGCGGAGCGGGGGGCACCGTATCCGTGGCGCAGATCACGATCGCCTCTTTCGGCTCGAATTCCGGCGTGTCGTAGTACGTCACTCGAGTTCCACTAAGAACAACCACGTCACCGATTTCGACCGTCTCGCTGGCGGCGAAAACATAGTCGTCGATCAACAGGCCCGGGCCGTCCGCCGTCCCAACCGTCTGAATGTAAAACTGGTTCCGCCCGGTGTTCAAGCCATCGGTCTTGCACGTCACAACGCCCTTGATGTAATCGACTTCCACGTCGTCACTGGCTGAAATCACATCGCCGATCGTTCCCGGCTCCCAAATCGTGATCCGGTCGCAACGCGTCACCGGCGCGGAGGAGGTGCCCTGGTAACAAAGAATCCCGACATAACCCGTAGCATAATCAACGGCATAGGCTGCGGAATAGATGACCTGGCCATCGATTTTCGCGATCAACGCCGTATCCACAACCGCCAGCTCGAATTCATGCCAAGTGCCCCGTGAGATGCTGCCTTGAAACGGGACGTCCCAATTATCCCCATCATTCCAATATCGGGCAACTCGGAGATAATCATCGCCATCGGTGTCCGCAAAGACAAAGTATCCATTCCGGAACGTCGTATAATGGGTGCCCTGCGCCCGGACATAAATGCCTGCGCGCCCCCAGTTGGTTCCATCGGAAGTAGGCATGTAAATCGAGGCCGTGGCAACGTAGTCGCTCAGCGTTCCATCATCATCCGCGAGATAGACATCCTGCCAGCCACTGCCATCATTGACGTTGAAGACATAGCCGTCGCCTCCCGGCGCGGTGGGCGAAAAAGCCTCCACCAGAGTGTATGCCGAGTCATAGTCGTTCCAGGCCAGGTCCGGAGTCGCCGAGGAGGGAAAACTGTCGCTGGCTGGAAGAGTCAGCACGGCATGGCCGCTCGTAGCGGCAAAACAAAGCACGCCCGCAAATAGTATGAAATAAATGAATCGCATATTGAATCTCCCTTCTTTTAAGTAGGATTAAACGCTAGAATAGGGAAAAGCAAACTTCAAAACTGTGGCCGATCACCTCCTTTTTCTGCGTTGGAATAAAATCCATAGAGACTGACAGTTACAACCGCAGATCCTTTAATCTACTTGTCTATAGCGCGATTGTAAAGTGTTTTTTGATCTCCTGGCGAATCTTGCTGGTCCACCCATAAGAGCGGATATTCAGAACAGGGAGATTATTGGAAATGAATCGAGTCCACAATAGTTCCTAAATGAGAATCATTCTGCCTTAGGTGAATCTATTTTTCTCCTGAGCGAATTCAACTCACCACCAAATCCAGCCGACGCTAAAACTTATCATAAACAAAAAAACTCCCCGGCGATTTCCGGAGAGCTCTTTTATCCATTTGAAAGACCTGGCCTTAGCGATAATCGGACCATTCGGGAAGGCCCGTAACCGTAACAATGTCGAATTCCTGAGAAGCCGGAGCATCGACAGGAGAACTGAAATTGCCCGGTGGAGACCACGCCCAAAAGTATTCAATTCCTCGATCGTGAACGTAAAGATTGCCAAACAGGTCGAAAGTAAGGCAGGTATATTTTCCGTCAACAGTAAAACCGTCAGCGACAATATCAGTAGGAGCCGTAAGGGTTTTGACCAAGCTGGCAGTACTGGCCGGTCCGACCAGAAAGATCGCTGCAGCATCCGCGACATCATCGTTAACCAGAGCATAAACGTTTCCATCCGGAGACACATTTGCGCTCAGCACTTCATCCCAGGGCGCGGGAAAATCAACGACCCAGCTGGCATCGGCCGTAGTCAGGACAATCCCTGCCGAAGCGGAAATGGGTTGGACATCGACCGCATCAAAGCGATAAACCCGTGAACCGTCCCCACCGGATTCAACCGTAAAATAAAGGTTTCCGTCGGGATCGGTTTCGACTCCGGACATAACGGAACTGCTGTCAATCGAGAGGAAATCGGTGGCGCTTCCCGGAACGGCCAATCCATTCTGGATTTCCCATTTTCGAATTTTCCGGTCGAATGCGAGTGTGTTATGAGCTCCATAGCCCACGGTTTTCGTTCCCTCCTGGACAATGCAGCACCCCCAAAACCAGGGGCCGCTCGAATAGGAAGAGACGTCATCGTTCGGATCCGCCTCCGTCATCTCGGTAAAAGAACCGCCGGATCCATCGACAATCCAGTGCTCTTTTCCGCCTTCGGCAACTCCCTCCTCTCCATTCGCATAGACATCTCTGCCATTGGGCATGACGTCGAGATTCCAAACCGCATAGTTCACGCTGGTGGTGATACCACAGTCCAGGAAATCAACGGTTCCATCGACTCCATCCAGAGTCAATAAATCGGTGCGGAACTGAATAATCCCGTTGACGCCATTCCAGGAAGTGGAAACCAGAACGGTTCCAAAAACATCACTGGAGGTGTCCGTGGGAACAGCCGTGTCGTTGGGAGAGAATCCCGAGAAGACCTGGCCGCTGCCGCCGCTTCCGGAAGCACGTTCAATATACTCAGTCCAGTCACTAATATTCTTATCGGCGGTGATTCGAACCGCGTAATTGTCGCCTGCCGCAACCGCGGTTCCCCCCGCGTTGTCAACCGTTCCATCCCAGGAAACCGAATTGTCGCCCCGAGTAGCCGTACCGGCGAATGTCGCCACGACGCCTGAACCGCTGTCCAAAATATCGATGGTCACGCTGTCCGCAGCATCGTTTAACACGTAACTGATATCCAATCCGACTCCCTCTGCGGGATTTGTGCTGCTGACTCGGATGAACGAAGCATAAGGCACTGCCAGGGACGTGGCCGATACTGCAAGAAACGCAATGAAAAGGGTAATTCTAAGAAGTGATTTACACATGTCGCTAATCTCCTTTTCTTTTGAATACTTCCAAAACGTCAGAATTCCTGAATAGCTGTTACCACCTCCTTATCATTAAAGATCGACTCGATCCCTCTTGAGGTCAAAAACAGGTAAGTCCCAAAAACTTGTTAACTTTTCTCCTTTTTTAAAGAGATGTCAAGACAAATAGGCCCAAAACATTTGAATTATTCGAAAAAACGCGAGTAGAACCGCCCCATTTTGTAATCTGAACCGGTTCACTGCGAAGCGGCTGCCTGTCTTCCTATTGTTTCTCAGGCGGAATACACGCCAAGGGGGGACACTACCGGTATCCGGCCCAGTCGACCAAACCCGTAGTGGTGGGCGGTGTGAAGCCGCTGATGTGATCGGCCCCGCCGGACAAATCGGAGCCGTCCGAGCCCTTTCCAGCAAAGGCTTCATTCTCAACGTTGAGGAATGACGCAAGGGCGAAATCCGCTTCTCCGAACGCCGTATAGTGAGGATTGTCGGAGATGACTCCCGCGCCGAGGTTAATCACGCTCGTTCCCGCGGCGAGCGTTGGCAATGCCAATGAGTAAGTATGGCCTCCCCCAAGGTTTTGGGTGACCAGGGCGGAATAGTCAATCGAAATGACGCCATCGCTGGAGTTGTAAACGCCGACGTTCGTGCCCGAGATGATCGCATCGGAAATAACCAAGTCCCGGTTAGTCTTGTATGTTGAATTGTAAGTCGGACACGCCACCGCCGCCTCTCGGAAATCGTAACCGGCGGCCGTCGGCGCGGTTCCACACTGATGAATCGTTACATGCTCGATCGTCACTGCATCGGCGACGCCCCCGGTCGAAGACAACGTTCCGGCGGCGTAAAATTCCAGGCCGGGACAGTCGCAATAGGCGAGGATCGTATGCGTGACACTCTTGATGAATCCCCGGCCGCGAGTCTCCTGTTCTTTGATTCCTCCCGCGCCGCAACCGGCCACGATCAGGTGGCCGCACTCAAAGACCGAGGCCTGTGTCGGACTGTTCGAGTCCGAATTGAGCCACACACCGTCCGCCTCAACGTTGGCGATCAAGATGGGGGCATCGTCCGCACCATAGGCGCGGACGTGCGACCCATAAGAAACCTGGATGCCAAACCTCGGCCCGTTTGAAATAACACAGCCGGGACCGAGGTTGACCCGGCAATTGAGGATGTCCTGCGTTGGTCCTGCCATATAGGCCGTCAGGCCGTCGTTGGCTCCGCCGGCACAGAATGAAGAGACAACGAAATCTTGAGCGTTTAAGGTAATCGTACCGCCTTCGGATCTCGAGACCACGTAGATCCCCCCGCCGCCGAAGGTCACGGCCTGCAATCCGGCCAGATCCGGCCGGTCCAGGCCGGTAAGTGTCACCGGCGCGTTGTGGGTCGCCGAGGTGATCACAACGTTTTCAATCGTAATCGTCACGTTCCCTCCGTCGCCTTTTTGTCGGAAGTAGAGAGCGTCATCCGTGGGAGAATGCGTTGAAGAGGGAATAAAAATCAGGTCTCGCAAAACCAAGTCTGTCCCTTGTCTCCAGAACAGGCCGCAGTCGTCACCCGTACTTCCCAGATCGGACATTTGAAGCGCGATCGTCGCCATGCCCCCGTCGCCCTGAATCGTCAAGGGCTCGCTCAAAACCAGGGCGTCGCTGGCGGCGCCCGTCGCCTCGGCATCGGCGATCAGGATATCGTCCACCACCGCCCCCGTGGCAACATTGATCACATCCACCGCCGCACTACCGGAATTCACGCCGCCCGAGGCGAAGCTGCCGATCGCTTCCTGGATTGAAGTAAACGTCGTGACGCGGTCCACAGAGCCGAGACCGGCGTCAACCATTACGGTTTGGCCGATGGCCTCGACAGCCGGTAAGAAAACCAGTAAGAAAACAAAAACCGTGCAAGCGACGCTTTTCATGATTGTCCGCCTTCAATGCGATCTTTCGGGTCATTTCTCGAACTCATGAAATCAAACCCACCCGGAATCCACTCATCATATCGCCGCCGTAAGGGAATTGTCAAAATTGAATTTGGGCGGGGAGGCATTCGGACGCATTTGCTCACGCGCCGTCAAAGAAAATACGGGCATTTCGTGAAAGATAGAGAACGGGAAGGATTCTTATTTACGAATGGTTCTCATTTCTGCTCCTTCACTACTTCTGAGAAGCGCCGGTTACACTCTCGGCAGGTCCCCTTCACCCTTCGTTGGCAATTCGGTCTCACCCATCAAGTACCGGTCCACGCTGCGAGCCGCCTCGCGACCCTCGGAAATCGCCCACACGACCAGCGATTGCCCCCGGCGGCTGTCGCCCGCAGTGAAAACTCCCGGGGCGCTGGACATGTAGTTCTCGTTGGTTTTAATGTTGCCGCGCTCGTCGAGCTCGAGGCTGAGCTGACCGACGACGCCGTCCGTCTCGGGCCCCGTGAACCCCAGCGCGAGCAGCACGAGATCGGCCTTCCACTCCTTCTCGGTACCGGGCACTTCCATGATTTTGGCACGACCACTGCCCCCGGAGGATTGAAACTCGACGTTGACTGTTTGCAGCGATTCGAGCCGGCCATCCGAGCCGCGAAATTCCTTCGTCGAAATGCTCCAATGCCGCCCGCAGCCTTCCTCATGCGAACTGCTCGTGCGCAGCCGCATCGGCCAATACGGCCAAGGCTGATGCTGTGGTCTTCCCTCCGGCGGCATCGGCAAAATCTCGAACTGCGTCACCGTTTTTGCCTCCTGCCGATTCGCCGTGCCGACACAGTCGCTTCCCGTGTCACCGCCACCGATGACGATCACGTCCTTCCCGCCGGCGTGGATCGGCTCGATACCTTTCGCCGCGAGATCGTCGCCCGCAACACTGCGATTCTGCTGCGGCAGATAATCCATCGCCGGGTGAACGCCTTTCAGCTCGCGACCGGGGATCGCCAAGTCGCGTCCTTTCGACGCGCCGATGCACAAAACCACGGCATCGAACTCTTTCAGCTTCTCTGCCGGATAGTCGCGACCGATATCGACACTCGTCTGAAAATGAATGCCTTCGGCTTCCAGGATCTCGAGCCGGCGATCGAGAACGCGCTTCTCGAGCTTGAAATCCGGAATGCCGTAGCGGAGGAGCCCGCCGATCCGGTCGTCCCGCTCGAACACCGTAATGGTATGTCCCGCCCGGTTCAGCTGCTGCGCGCAAGCCAGCCCCGCCGGGCCCGAACCGACGACCGCCACGCGCTTGCCGGTGCGCTGCTCGGGCGGCTCCGGTTGGATCCACCCCTCGCGAAACGCCCGCTCGACGATCGTGTATTCGATCTGTTCAATCGTCACCGCCGGCTCATGAATGCCGAGCACGCAGGCCTCTTCACATGGCGCAGGACAGATCCGGCCGGTAAACTCAGGAAAGTTGTTCGTCGCGTGAAGCCGCCGGATCGCCGCTTTCCACTGGTCCTGATAAACGAGATCGTTCCAGTCCGGAATGAGATTGCCCAGCGGACAACCAGTATGGCAAAAAGGAATCCCGCAATCCATGCAGCGCGCTGCCTGCCGCTGAAGCCGCTCCGGGGGAAACGGCCTGTAGATTTCCCGAAAGTCCTTCACGCGCTCGTTCACCGGCCGCTTTTGTGGCAGCTCGCGTGTATATTCCATAAATCCGGTTGGCTTGCCCATCGTTTATCTACTCCACGAACCCCGAATCGTCAGACCGAGGATTCCCTCATGCTTGCTTTGCCGCGATCGGTTCTGTCTCGCTTTCGCGCTTGTTTCCGCCGGCGGTCTGTTCCAGCGCACGGCGGTATTCTACCGGCATCACTTTAACGAACTTGCCCAGCGTTTCATCCCATGTGTCCAGCACGCGCGCCGCCACGGCGCTTCGGGTGTATCGCCGGTGGGTTTCGATCATGCCGCGCAGCTCGGCGACGTCGTCCGGATCGCTCACCGGTTCCAAGTCCACCATCGCGCGATTGCAGCGATACTTGCCGAAGTCGCCGGTTTCATCGAGCACGTAAGCGACGCCGCCGCTCATCCCGGCGGCGAAGTTGCGACCCGTCGGCCCGAGCACCACTGCCCGGCCGCCGGTCATGTACTCGCAGCCATGATCCCCCACGCCCTCCACGACCGCCCGGGCGCCGCTGTTGCGCACGCAAAAGCGCTCGCCGGCCAGGCCCCGGGCGTACAGCTCACCCTTGGTCGCGCCGTACAACGCCACGTTGCCGATGAGAATGTTCTCTTCGGAAACGAAGGTCGACTCTTTCGGCGGAGCGACGATCAACTTCGCTCCTGAGAGTCCCTTGCCGAAGTAGTCGTTCGCGTCGCCTTCGACGTAAACCGTCAGTCCTTTCGCGCCGAACGCGCAGAAACTCTGCCCCGCCGAACCTTTGCAGCGAATCGTGATCGTATCTTCGGGCAGACCGGCTTCGCCGTAGCGCTTCGAGATTTCGTGACTGAGCATCGTGCCAACCGTTCGGTTGACGTTGCGGATCGGCTGCTCGAACTCCACCCGCTCGCCCTTTTCCAGCGCCGGCCCCGCCCGCTCGATCAACCGCCGGTCAAGCGCCCCTTCCAGACCGTGGTCCTGTTTGCGATTGCAAAAGGTACCGATGTGATCCGGGACTTCGGGCTTGAGGAGTATCTTCGACAGGTCGAGCCCCTTGGCTTTCCAATGGTCAACCGCCTTGCGCGACTGGAGCAAATCCGAACGGCCGACCATCTCCTCGATCGTGCGAATGCCGAGCGAGGCCATAATCCGGCGCAACTCCTCGGCAACAAAGTAAAAGTAGTTCACCACGTGGTCCGGCTTGCCGGAAAACTTCTTGCGCAGTTCGGGATCCTGCGTCGCCACGCCCACCGGACAGGTGTTCAAGTGGCACTTGCGCATCATGATGCAGCCGACACTGATCAGCGGCATGGTCGAAAAGCCGAACTCCTCGGCGCCCAGCAAACAGGCGATGGCCACGTCGCGCCCGGTTTTCAGTTGCCCATCGCATTCGACGACGATTCGACTCCGCAGATCGTTCAGCACCAGGGTTTGATGCGTCTCCGCAAGGCCGAGCTCCCAAGGCAGCCCGGCGTGCTTGATGGAGGATTGCGGCGAAGCGCCCGTGCCGCCGTCGTGGCCGCTGATCAACACGACGTCGGCCTTGCCTTTCGACACTCCGGCGGCAATCGTTCCCACGCCCACCTCGGCGACGAGCTTGACGTTAATCCGCGCCTCGGGATTGGAATTTTTCAGATCGTGAATCAGCTGCGCCAGGTCCTCAATCGAGTAAATGTCATGATGCGGCGGCGGGGAGATCAGCTGCACGTACGGCGTCGAGTACCGCACCTTGGCAATCCAGGGATACACCTTGTGCGCGGGCAGCTGCCCGCCCTCCCCCGGCTTGGCTCCCTGCGCCATCTTGATTTGCAACTCGACCGCGTTGGTCAGGTAGTTGCTCGTCACGCCGAAGCGCCCTGAAGCTACCTGTTTGATCGCACTGCGCCGCCAATCGCCGCTGGCGTCCCGCTCGAAGCGCGCGGGATCTTCCCCGCCCTCGCCGCTGTTGCTCTTGCCGCCCAGGCGATTCATGGCGATGGCCAACGTTTCATGCGCCTCCTTGCTGATCGAGCCGAAAGACATCGCGCCCGTTTTGAAACGCTTGACGATTTGCGTCCACGGCTCCACTTCTTCCAAAGGAACCGGCTCGCCCTCTTTTCGAAACTCAAGCAGTCCGCGCAAGGTAAACAGCTGGCGGTTTTGGTCGTTGACCAGCCGGGCGAACTCCTCGTATGTTTTCTCGTTTTTGCCCCGCGTCGCCTCTTGAAGCTTCGCAATCGCGAAAGGATTGACCGCGTGCGCCTCCCCCTGTCGCCGCCATTGATACTGACCGCCGACGTCCAGGTCGATCGCGCCGGCCATGCGTCTTTTCGGAAAAGCCTGCCGGTGCCTCCGGGCGACTTCCTCGGCCAACTCTTCAGTACCAATGCCCCCGATGCGCGAAGGCGTCCAGCAAAAGTACCGGTCGATTAGCTCGTCGCCCAAACCGATCGCTTCAAAAATCTGTGCGCCGCGGTAACTATGTAGCGTCGAGATGCCCATCTTCGACATCGTCTTCAGAACGCCTTTGCCGGCCGCTTTCAGGTAACCTTCGATTGCCTCCGCGCCGGCCGGCTGAGACAGCGTGCCCTGCTCCACCATTTGTGCGAGGCTTTCCAAAGCAACATAAGGATGGACCGCGCCCGCACCGTAGCCGAACAACAGGCAAAAATGCTGCACCTCGCGCGGCTCGCCGCTTTCCAGCACGATGCCGCAACGGGTGCGCTGTTGCCGCTGAATCAAGTGATGGTGCACGCCCGCCGTGGCCAACAGCGCGGGAATCGCCGCCTGCTCGCGGCTCACCCCCCGGTCGGAGAGAATGAGAATCGAGTAGCCGTCCTCGACCGCCTTCGAGGCCGCTTCGCACAACCGGTCCATCGCATTGCGCAATCCCTCGCCGCCCTCCTGCACCGGAAAAAGCATGTCAAGGGTGATCGCGCGAAGGCCGGGTTGATTCAGACTCCGAACCTTTTCAATTTGCTTGTTGTCCAGAATCGGCCAGGGCAGCTTCAACTGCCGGCAGTGCTTCGGCGTCTCTTGAAACAAGTCCTGCTCACCGCCGATATTCGTCACAAGCGACGTGACCAGCTCCTCGCGAATCGCGTCGAGCGGCGGATTGGTCACTTGAGCAAAGAGCTGCTTGAAGTAGTCATACAACAGGCGCGGCCGATTCGACAGCACCGCCAGCGGCGTATCGTTCCCCATCGAACCGGTCGGCTCGATGCCCTTCTCGGCCATCGGCCCCATCAGGATTCTCAGATCTTCCAGCGAATAGCCGAACGCCCGCTGGCGCGTCTGCAGCGAGTCGAAGTCCCAATCGTGAAATTCCTCCGGCTCCGGCAGAGCGTCAAGGTCGACGAGGTTCTCCTCGAGCCACAGCCGATAGTTCTTGCGGTGACTCAATTCGCTCTTGATTTCCTCGTCGTCAACGATCCGGCCCTGTTCCATGTCCACGAGAAACATGCGGCCCGGTTGCAGGCGGCCTTTGAACTCCACGTTTGCCGGATCGATCTCCAGCACGCCGGTCTCGGACGCCATGACGACAAAGCCGTCCTTCGTCACGGTGTATCGCGAGGGGCGCAAGCCGTTTCGGTCGAGCACCGCCCCGATGCACTTTCCGTCGGTGAAGGGAATCGACGCCGGACCGTCCCACGGCTCCATCAGGCAGGAGTGATACTCGTAGAACGCCTTTTTCTCATCACTCATGGTTTCGTGATTCTGCCACGCTTCGGGAATCAGCATCATCATGGCGTGCGGCAGCGAGCGCCCGGTGTGATAAAGTAGTTCAAGAGCGTTGTCGAGAATCGCCGAATCGCTCGCGCCCGGCGTCAGAACCGGAAACAGCTTCGCCATGTCGTCACCGAAGAGATCCGACTGAAACAACCCCTGCCGCGCGGTCATCCAGTTAAGATTGCCCCGCAACGTATTGATCTCACCGTTATGGCAGAGAAAGCGGAAAGGCTGCGCGAGGTCCCACGTGGGAAAGGTATTCGTACTGTAACGCTGATGCACGAGCGCCAGGCCGGTGACAAAGTCCGGATCGGTCAGGTCGGGATAAAACTGCTCGATCTGATCCGCCAGCAACAGACCCTTATAGACCATGGTGTTGCAGGAAAGGCTGGTCACGTAGAAATAACTTTTTTGCGGAAGATCCGAATCACGAATCGCATTCTCCAGTACTTTGCGAATCCCGTACAGTTTGCGCTCGAAGTGCGCCGCGTTCCGTATCCCCTTGCCTCGCCCGACGAAAAACTGCCGGATCACCGGCTGCACGCTTCGGGCCACTTCGCCGATCGCCTCGGGATCGTTCGGCACGTCGCGCCAACCGAGAAACGCCTGGCCCTCGCGGCGAACCACGTCCTCCACCAACCGAGTGCAGGATTCCCGCTGCGCAGGATCGCGTGGCAAGAACGTCATGCCCGCGCCATACTCCTGCCGGTCGGGAAGGCGAATGCCGATCTCGCCGCACTTCTTCTTCAGCAGCCGGTGCGGCAAATGCATGAGAAGGCCCGCGCCGTCGCCGGTCTTGGCATCGCAACCGCACGCGCCCCGGTGCGTGAGATTGACGAGAATCTCCAACGCCTTGTGAACCAGGGCATGGGATTTCTCGCCCTTCAGGTTGCAGATGAATCCAACCCCGCAGGCGTCATGCTCAAAGGCAGGATCGTACAACCCTTGCTTTTGCGGATTGCCTGCTCGATTCATTTTGACTCCATCGCCTCAACTTGCGGTATAAGAGGGGCCTCCTCACCCTCTTGGGTCTTCATCAGCGCCTCGGCCGGTTGCCCTTCCCCCGGCTCAATGTCTTTGCCCGTCAACAGGTCGATGAAACTCGCCATCGCCGGCGACAGAAACAGCCCGCGCCGGCGGATGATGCCCAAGGGCCGCACAAACGGCTCCCCCGCCAGCGGCAAGGCAACCAGCGATCCTTCGCGCACTTCCCGCCGAACGGTCGGCTCCGGCAAAATCGAAACGCCCGAGCCGACCTCGACCGCCCGCTTGATTGCCTCTACGTTGTCGAATTCCATCGCGAAATGAACCGTCGCGCCGTGCCGCCGAAGATACCGATCGATGTACCGGCGAACGTCCAGACCGTTGTCGAACGCAACAAAGTTTTCGCCGTCCAGCCGTTCCGCTTTGAGCCGAGCGGCCGAGGCGAAAGCATGCGTCGGACTGCAGATCACGACCATCTGTTCCTTCCGCCAGGGATCGCAGTCCAGCTCGCGCATCGACCGAGGAAACGAGATCAGGCCCAGGTCGCACTGCTCGCTCAAAACGCGTTCGTAGACCACCTGGGGATGCGCGTATTGAATGCGCACTTCACTATCCGGGTGCAATTCGGCAAAACGGCGGGTGTAACGCGTCATATCGTACAAACCGACAGAATAGATCGAGGCGACGTTGACGATACTCACGCGTTGCCGGTGCAAGGCTTGAATTTCAGATTCCAGGGCATCGTACCGGCTCATCAGGTCGAGGCATCCTTCATAGTAAGCCTGCCCGGCCTGCGTCAGCGTCAAGGGACGCTTCGAGCGATCGATCAACCGCACGCCCAGCCGCTTCTCAATCTGCGAAACGGTCTGACTGGCCGCGGATTGCGAAACGCCGTTCATCTTTGCACCCCGCGAAAAACTTCGCTGGCGAACGACGTCGCAAAAAATCTTGAGTCCTTCCAGTGTCAAAGACATCGCACGAAATCGCTTTCTTTGGTTGAATGGAAAAATGCCTGCCAGCTTGTATCCCGCTCAGGCAGAATTCCACTCTAGTATC
>Ga0272444_10000832_pt1 | contig 31262 bp, 27 predicted proteins | sample SSMForm13_FD_201033 | JGI IMG/M metagenome (GOLD analysis project Ga0272444, IMG submission 201033) | Marine sediment archaeal communities from Little Sippewissett salt marsh, Falmouth, MA, United States - SSM-Form-13 | ecosystem: Environmental > Aquatic > Marine > Wetlands > Sediment ...
GCTTGTTTCTCCTTACGCACCGAACTTTTCCTGGCGACAAATGGGCGTCCGAGGACACCCGGTTTCAGCCCGGCAGCGCTTCCTTTATGAATCGTGCCAGACTGGCTACAAAGGCACTTCTCAGGGATATGAACGATTCGTCGACATTGTCCTCCTGGGAGGCCACGCTGGCGAACGAGTAATATCCCGAGATGAACCCGGCTATGGCAAAAGCCAGACGGCGAAGTCGGTCCTTCGAAACCCGCTGCAACACCGCCTGGGCTATCAATTCCTCGATGCAGTTCAAGTATTCCAAAAAGGACGTTTCGATTCCTTCGTAACTTTCATCCAGCGTAAGATCGGCACGGCACTGATAGTACAGCACGAAATCTTCCCAGCGGTTGCTGAAGAACTCGATGTGGGCGCCGATTATCGCGTCCAGCACCGCGTTCAACTCGGTCTGGGGAGCACACCGCTCCTTGATCCTTGCCGTAAGCTCCCCAAGGAGCTTCTCTATCATCTGGCGGATCAACTCGTCCTTGGCATCGAAATGATAATAGAAGCTGCCCCGCCCGACATCGGCGCGGTCGGCGATTTCCTCGACGGTGGTGGCCGCCAGCCCCTTTTCCGCCAGAACGGTCTTGGCCGCATCCATCAGCTTCTTCCGGGTTTTCCCGTATCGACGCTGCTGACGGGTCTGTTTTTTGGGGCTTTCCATTCTCTCGCCGGCTGCTATCATATCTTTCTGCCTGACATGCTCGTCATTTTCGACACTATCGTCAGTTTCGACTAAAATGTCCAGTGTTTTTTTCGAAATTTGACGTTTTTTTTTGGCCTCGGGCAGTGGCCGGCTTTGCTACTAACTTGTTACGATATATAATATTAAGTCAAAAAGAGGGCGACGGCGAGTCAGGGGGACGACCTTTTTGAGGGCTTCGAAATGGCCCGTTCCTCCAGGCCAGCTTCGATTCAGGACCGATCTAACGGCATTTCGGGCAAATACCGGTGAGCACTACTTTGGCATTGATGATTTCGTAGTCTGCCTCGATGTCCGGAGGGGGCACCAGCCGATCAAATGCCGCATTATGGAAATCGAGAATCGCCCCGCACTTCACACAATGGACATGATGATGGTGCGAGCGGTTCGGGTCGTAACGTCGCGGACTCCCGAAGCCCTCGACGATATCTACGAGTTTAACGCGCGAAAAAGTGAGCAGGGTCTCGTTGACGGTGTTGAAAGAAATAGAGGGGAATTTTTTTTTGACGGCGGCGTAAATCTGTTCGGCGGTGGGGTGATTCCCGGAGCGGCAGAGTTCTTCGTAAATCGCCGTGCGTTGAGGCGTAACACGAAGGCCCCGGTCGCGGCAGAGGGTAAAAAAAACGTCAAGCTGAGGAGTCTTGGGTGTATTCTTCATGTTACTGTTCTTTATACAGAATACACTGATATACGAACGACGGCAAGCCCGGTTGCCGACAAAAGGCGGCTCACGGGCGGGAGAGAAATCTCCCGGCCCGTGAGGATCGTATTGCGACTAATGCTTGCCGGGTTCCAGGGCGACACCGCGTCGCTCATAAGTGACGTACGCTTCGATCGCGATCATTTCGCGACTGTCGAGTTCCAGCGGGGCGCCCTCGAGCGGATTCATCAAACACCAGTTGATCATGTCCCGAAGCGCGATTACCCGGCCCAATTGCTGCTGGAATTTCGGATAGGTTTCGGGATGGGTGTCAGCGGCGTTGGGGTGGCACTGGGCACAGGCGACGCCGTTTGTCCCTAAATCCGCGCTCACCCACAACTCACGACCTTCGGTCACCAGGGTCATAAACTCCGCCTGCCACCTCTGCTGATCCTCTTCGGTGAATTCATCCGCCTGTATCAGAGCGGTAAACATCAAACCGATCAGCACGATCGCAACGGTTGCTCCAACTGCTATACGCTGCATGATTTACTCCTCATCAAAACCGTTTCTGCGGGGGCACCTGTCTGGCCGGGTCCTGGTACTGCGTGTCTTCGGGCCGCCCGGTTTCGGGGTTAAAAGCCACCGTGCGATTGGTGTTATTGTACAGATTGTACCGCAAGGCCACACGCCCGGTGTCCAGGTCGATCATCTGCCAGCCGGTGGCGTCGCGTTCGTGGAAAGGATCGGCCCGGTTCATAGGCACGGTCAGTTTCGGCACGTAGTCCTTGTTCTGGGCGTAGCTTTTCGGATAAGGCCACGGCCAGGCGGTGGCCATCACGGCGTTGAAACTGATATTGCCGATCTGGTTGTATTGGATCTGGTGCACGTGACCGTAGACGACCGTGACATCATCGAACGGCTTGAGCAGAGCCTGTACTTCCTCGGCGTCTTCGGTCCAGAAATTCCAGCCCTTGTAGATCTTCTGAATAGGTGAATGCGAGAATACGACCACCGGGATGTCCTTGCTTACTTTTTCGAGATCTTTGGCCAGCCAGGCACGCTGTTTCTCACCGACCATGAAGGGGGAACCGTTGGGATTATCCAGGCCGGCCATTTCGAGCATCCGCTGCTCGGCCGTCGGCCAGCGATTGAACGTCCAGTCATCGTAGGTGAGGATGCTGTTGAGGACGATGAAGTGCACACCTTTGTGATCGAAGCTGTAATAGTGATCTCCGTACAGCTCGGACCAGTACTCGCCCAGGTCGAGGTAGTAGTCGTGCTCGCCCATCACGCAGTACGTCTTGTATTTCAGTTTGGCCAGCATCTCGGCCCCATGGTCAAGCTCCGATTTCTTGCCGAGCTGGGCCAGGTCGCCGCCGAACATGACAAAGTCCGGTTTGGGGTCGAGCAGATTGGTTTCCGCCACCGCCCGGATGAGCCCCCGGTCCCAGTTGCGGACGAACTGAGCGGCCTTGATGTGCTGGATGTGGGCGTCGGAAATATAGGCAAAGGTGAAGTTCTTCTTGCTGTCGGCAAAGGCCAGTTCGACCAGATTGAGCGGCAGACAGCTCGCTGCCGTGAGCAGCCCGGCGGTTTTCAGGAAGTCTCGTCTTTCTTGATTCATCTCAGATTCCTCCTTTACTGGCTGCCGCCGGCTGTTGTGTCCGCTTTCGCGAACTCGGGACTGGTGAGCGCTTCCATGAACGCCACCAGGTCGTCAATCTCCTGATCGGTCAGGTCAAGCGGCCGAATGCCGCCGGCCAGGAAATCGTTTACCGGGTTGCCCTCTGTGGAAACGCCACCGTTATTGTAATGCACGACCACATCACGAAGACTGGCCAGGCTGCCGTCGTGCATGTAGGGCGCCGTCATCGCTACGTTCCGCAGAGTCGGCGTCTTGATCGCTCCGAGGTCGTCAAACTCACGGGTGATAGCAAATCGACCGAGCTCGGAGGTCTTTTTGTCGGTCAGTATCTGGATATCAACTTCACTCAGCGTGGCCTCGGCGTGGAGAAACTCTCCAGCCAGGCGCGGTACTTCCTCCTGCATGTCGTTGATGCCGACCCCGACGTTGTGGAAGCGGTTGTCGGTGAAGAGGGCTTGGGTCTGTTCTATGATATGGCAGGAAACACAACGCCCCTGGTTCACGAAAACGTCAAAGCCGCGCTTCTGGGCCGCCGTCAGAGCCTCCGACTCACCTCCGAAATAGAAGCGGTCAAACGGGGAGTTGCCGCTGAATATGGTGCGTTCGAAAGCGGCAATGGCCTTGGTTACCTCGGTTATCGTGATCTCTTCCCCGCTCTTGCCGAACACCGCCTGGAAAGCGGCAACGTAATCGGGATCGCTCCGCACGATCTCCAGGATCGGTTCATGATCCTTGAGACCCATCTCAACCGGGTTGACAAACGGGTGCAGGGCCTGGTCTTCGAGATCGGGCGAACGGCCATCCCAGAACTGTTTGTCGAAATAGAGGGCGTTGATTACGGTCGGGGCGTTGCGGGTCCCGGTCAGCTTGTTGATGCCCTCCGAAGTCTTGAGCGGGCTGTCGGTGAAGGCTTTCTCAGGCGCGTGGCAGGTGGCGCAGGACACCTCTCCCGTCGTACTGAATCTCTTGTCGTTAAACAACTTATCCCCCAGGGCGATCTTCTCCGGCGTCTGTGGATTGTCCGGCACAGCCGGTAGCGGCGGCAAACCTAACGGTGGTGAGCTGCCGGCCGGCTGTTGAGCCTGGACCATCAAGACGCCGAGCAAGGCCACAAACAGGAGGGTCGTCAGCCAAAATCCTTTCATGACTCACTCTCCCTGTCGCTCAGGCGACGGCTTACGATTGGGCTGTGAAGGAACTATCTGGTTGAATTATTATGTAGTAGCAATTACTGTGTGTCAAGCAAAAATTGATCCACCGCTCCATAATGGACTAACATAGTCCGCGATGTTGGCCGAGTCGGGGAGAATTGTTAAATCAACACTTGACAATGATTTGAATACGAAATATTTTATGTCAAATTATCTGCGGCAATCGCCACAGCGCTCAATCCGGCGTTGTCGGGAGATGGCCGTAGTTTTTTTTACAGAATGAGGAGTATACAACGGCTACCAAATCCAAGTCCAAGTCAGGCCGCCGAGTTCAAGGGGCGGCTTCGGAGCTTTCGACCAGGCCCCCGGAAGTCCCGGAATCGAGGTACGACTTGCTGATCCTTCAGTCGATCCGGCGGATCATGCGGGCGGTGGACATATATTCACGCAAGCTCCGCTCCCAGTGCGAGTTGACTTCCCCACAGCTAATCTGCCTGGGGACGGTTGTGGAGAACGGACCGCTGACGGTCTCGGAAATCGCGCAGCTCGTATTTCTCAGCCCCAGCACGGTGGTGGGGATACTAGACCGACTGGAAGTCCGCGGTTTAATCAAACGGGAGCGCGACACCACCGACCGCAGGGTTGTCAACAACACCGCAACTGCCAGCGGGAAAAAAGTCGCCAACGCGGCGCCTTCAGCTCTGCAGGACGGTCTGCACGAAGCTCTGAAGGGACTCCCGAAACTGGAGCAGGCGACTATCGCTCTGTCTCTCATGAGGGTAGTGGAATTGATGGAGGCGGGTCATATCGACGCCGCCCCGATCCTGGAAACGGCACCTATATCCGAGGGTGCCAAGGCAGAGAAAGGGGAAATGTAATCCGCACTGTAAGGATTCAAAAACGGTTTCTGAACATCCCGGTCACATTCACACTCCTGCTTTTCTGCATCGCTTCGGCGCTGGCTCAGGAAGATCCGGCCGGCGTCGGCTTGTCTTTGCCAGCTCCCGCTATGGACAACGACTCCGTCAGCCTGACCAGTTCGGGGAGCATAAAACTCACCTGGCACTCCCAGGCCGAGAACAGGGACACGGCCATAGCCGCCTTTGAACTTCAGCGGGCACGAAAAGCTGATTTTTCCGACGCCAGGACTTATTATCGCGGGCCTGATCTGGCCACCTACATCTCCGGCCTGGCCAACGGGGACTACTACTTCAGGATTCGCGAAGTGGCCGGCGCTCAAGTGCTGTCCGACTGGTCCTCGCCGGTGAAGGTGACGGTGGAACATCACTCGCTGAATCTGGCTTTCACGCTGTTCGGTATCGGCGGCGTGGTTTTTGCCCTGACGGTGATGGTTGTTCTGCGAGGCGCCAGACGTACCGTCGATCCGGACCGGAAGCCGGTCACTTCAAGCCGGGTTGAGGGGGGTTGAGATGGAACATCAATCAGCGGTCTTACCGGCCAGCTATGGCTGGGTTCTGCTGGCGATTCTCAGTGTCATCTGGATTTTGCTCGGGATGTACTGGGGCCGGCGGGCGAAATCGGTCGAAGGCTTCATGCTGGCAGGACGTAATGTCGGCCTGGCGTTGGGTACCGCGACGGCGATGGCGACCTGGGTGACCTCGAACACGACCATGCTGGCGCCTCAGTTCGCCTATGAGCTGGGCATCTGGGGGATGATCGCATACTCCACGGCGGCGTTCGGTCTGTTGCTGTTCGCACCCCTGGCCAAGCGCATTCGCGCCTTGATGCCGAAAGGTTTTACCAGCGGCGATTTCATCCGGCTTCGGTACGGCAAGAGCACCTGGCACCTCTTCCTGGTTATATCGATCTTCTACGGTTTCACCTGGCTGATCAGCATGGGCATGGCGGGCGGCATCCTGCTCAACGCCCTGGCCGGTATCCCCTACGAGGTCGGCATGTCGGTGATCCTTCTGGTGTGCGTGGTGTACACTCTGTTCGGCGGGCTCTTTGCGGTCATCGGCACTGACTACATTCAGAGTCTGATCATCCTCATCGGCATCGTAATCGTCGGCGCCGGGGTTCTGTCCTACGCTGACTTTGACACTTCGTATACGCATCTCGTCGATGAACGGCCGATGTTGATCAGTGTCATGCTGCCGGCGGCAATAATGGCGATCTTCAATAACCTTCTGTTCGGGGTCGGCGAAATATTCCACAGTAACGTCTGGTGGAGCCGGGCTTTCGCCATGCGTCGAGGAGTCGGCAAGAAAGCCTATCTGCTGGCCGGGTTTTTCTGGCTGCCGGTACCGATCGCGGCCGGGTTTATCGCGCTCACCAGCGGCGCCCTCGGCATCAACGTGACCAGCCCCGACATGGTCGGACCGCTGGTAGCCGCCAACGTGCTGGGCAAGATCGGCGCCATGGTCGTGTTCGTGGTGGCTTTTGCCTCCCTGGCTTCGAGCGTCGACAGCCTCCTGGCTGCAACTTCGGATCTGATCACGGAAGACATCTACCGCAAGCTGATCAACCCGAAAGCTTCTCAAGAGACGCTGCGCAAAGCCTCAGCTTACATCATCGTCGGACTGGGGCTGGCCGCCTGGCTGGTCTGTCTGCCGCGTGTGGGCACCCTGGCCACCGTGCTTTTTTTCGCCGGTCCGATGGTCGGCGCCTGCATCTGGCCGATTGCCACCGGCCTGTTCTGGAAAAAAGCCAACACCAGGGGAGCCCTGTGGGGGATGTTGTCCGGCTCGGTGGTCGGCCTGTTCGCTTATTTCGAACTGGGCTGGTACACCGCCTCACTGATCGGAGCGGCGGTGTCGATGGTAGTCGTCCTGATAGCCACCGCCGTGTCACGCCACGAGTTTGACTGGCGGAGGCTCGATGAGAAGCATCCCGAACTTGAAGGGAGGGTTGAGTCAAGATGATGTTTTCGAGAGATTTCTTCACATTCCTGGTCGCCGCTGCCCTCGTTCTTACCGGCGCCGGCGCCGTTACCCTGATCGCGTTGTGGATTCGCGATATGATTAAAGGAAAGGTCTGGTAGTTACCATGGGGAAGTCACCCAATACCGAAACCCCGCAGAGACCCTCGGACAGCCTTATCGAATCCCCGGGACTCTATCCCAAACCGGAGAAACTACTCTCCGAGAATGTAGTCGACATCGGCGTTCTGAGTGAATTTGTCGGCCGTTCCACGATCTCGGTGAGCCAGTTCAGACGGCCTCTTGTCCTCGAGTTGTACAAACTGGCCGCGTTGCTGGAAAGCACCGAAATAGCCTCCAGTCATCCGCTCGACGGCCAAATCGTCATAACCGCCTTCTTCGAGGCCAGCACGCGTACGCGATTGTCGTTCGAAAGCGCCGTGCTCCGCCTTGACGGCAAAGTTATCAGCATCCCCGACGGTAGCACGACCGGCACCGCCAAGGGTGAATCACTGGCCGATATCGGCGAGATGCTCAATGCCTACGGCGACCTGGTGGTCATGCGTCATACCGACACCGATTCGATCGACCGGATCACCTCCAAACTCAGGCTGCCGTTGATCAACGCCGGCAACGGCACAGGCGAACATCCCACCCAGGCCCTGGCCGACTGGTACGCTATTTTGAAGTGGAATCCCAAATTGAAGGACGAAGTGAAAGATGAGGACCGCATACACCTGGGCATCCTGGGGACGCCGGGATCAATGCGAGCGGTGCGGAGTTTCCTGGAGATGTCCCTGCTGTTCAAGCAGAGTATCGGCAAGATCTCAATCGTATCCGAGATGGCCGACCCGCTCGGGCCACACCTTGAATCGGAGTTGAAGAAATCCGGCGTTGAATGGTTCGTAACCAACGACATCAATGACGTCCTCTCGTCACTTGATGTTATTTATATGAACTCGATTGCTTTTCTCGGCGACAGCTACAAGACGCTCGACTCGCGCTATCGCCTCCACAAGGGCAGTCAGTTGAAACCGGGGTCGGTGGTGCTGCATCCGCTGGCCCGTCTGGACGAACTGAGTACCAGCCTCGACAACACCAAGCACAATCTGTATTTCACGCAGGCCCATGGAGCGGTGTTCATACGGCAGGCGCTGCTGATTGCGACGCTTGACCGGTTCGATCGGCTTCCGCAGTCGATCCCCATATCGCCCGGAGAGACTAATTCAAAACGAGCGGTGTTGAAACGCCCCGAGGAGAGTAAATAGTGTGTGGCATAGCCGGCTTCTTTTCCGCCGGGAGCCTTGAGGATTCGGCCGGAGCCGAAGTTGAACGGATGGTCCAGCGGCTGCATCATCGCGGACCCGACGGCAACGGTTTTTTTGTCGACCATGACCGCGGGATCGCCATGGGACACGCGCGTCTGTCGATTATCGATCTTCAGACCGGTGACCAGCCTATCGAAGGACCTTACGGGACGGATACCGTCTTCACCGGCAACGGTGAGTTCTACGATTATAAACGTGTCCGCGCCAACCTGATTTGCGACGGGCACCGTTTCCGGACAAAGTCCGACAGCGAGATCGCCCTGCACCTGCACCAGAAGCACGGACGCGATTTCGTAAAGCACCTTCGCGGCGAGTTCGCGTTCGCCCTGTACGATGGGAAAAACAGGGAACTGATCCTGGTCCGGGACCGGTTCGGCATCAAACCCCTGTTCTTCACCACCAGCGCCGATACCATCTACTGGGCTTCCGAAATAAAGGCGCTCTTCGCCAACGAGAAGATCGACCGGAAATTCTCCGAACAGGCGATACTCCACCAGTTGATGCATACCATGGTACCCGGCACCACGGCGTTCGAGAAAGTGCACGCTCTCAAACCCGGGCACATGCTGGTGATATCGAAGGATGGCTCCCGCCTGCACACCCGGGAGTACCGTTGGTGGGACCTTGAGTTCCCCAGGGACGGGGAACGCGCCGACTCGAAGTCTGTAGAGCATTACGCGGCACGTGTGAGAGAGGAACTGCTGGAGGCGGTACAGCATCGCCTGGAGGCCGATGTCCCGGTCGGCTGTTATCTCTCCGGCGGTATCGACAGTTGTTCCATGCTGGGGCTGGCCTCGGCGGTGCAGCAATCGCCGGTCAAATCGTTCACGATCAGTTTCGATCACGATGACTACGACGAGGCCTCCATCGCCCGTGAAATGGCCCGGGACGTCAACGCCGACCAGGAGCTTTTGCAGCTCACCGGTGATTCGCTCTACGGCGGCAATTACGTCACGACCATGTGGCACGCAGAGAGGACTTTCTACAACACCCTTGGCGTGGCCAAGTGGTGCATGAGCCGGCGGGTCCACGAATGCGGCTACAAGGTTGTAGTTACGGGCGAGGGCGCGGATGAGCTGTTTGGCGGCTATCCGGCTTTCAAACGGGATATGCTCCTGCACGGCATGACAGACGCTCCCGAGGTGGAACGAACCGCCCTGATGAACGCCATGACCAAAAGCAACAGCCTTTTCCGGGGGGCGATTCTGGCCGAAAACGAGGCTACCCACCCGGCGTTCGAAGCGCTGTGCGGCTTCACTCCCTCGTGGATACAACCCTGGATGGCGACGCTGGCGATTGCCCGTCCCCTGCTGACCGATGAACTGAGCAGTTCTCTGAAGAATTATGATCCGATTGAGGCGATTGCCGGCTCGTTTGATCCGTCGATGATTGAAGGGCGTCATCCGCTCGACATAGCTCAATACACCTGGTCCAAAACGATGCTGGAATGCCAGATTCTCAACTGGGGCGGGGATCGGGTCGATATGGCCAACGCCATGGAATCGCGACCGGCCTTTCTCGACCACCATGTCGCCGCGCTGGCCACACAGATTCCTCCGGCTTATCGCATCAGGGGAAATATCGAGAAGTTTGTTCTGCGCGAGGCGATGGTAGGTATTCTGCCCGATGTTCTCTACCGGCGCCAGAAGTTCGCATTCATGGCGCCGCCGGGACACACCGGCGATAACAAACGCTCCGCCGTGACCGAACTGCTCCGGGAGTATGTGAACGACGAGGCGGTGGCACAGGCCGGGCTGTTCGATGTCGGCCGCATGCGGCGGTTCCTCGAAGAATATGAAGCGGATAATGATCCTGTCTCACTGGTACGAAAGGACGCCCTGCTTAATCACATCCTGGGGTTGCAGATTCTGCACCGCCAGTTTATCGAGACGAATTCACAGCCGCCTTCGTTCGAACCGATCTATCCAATAGTGGTCGAGGAGACGAGATGACCTTTGCCACGTCCGAGATATCAGTTGAGGAGGCAGAGATAATATATGTTCACGGCTGACATCACCGTCAACAGCTCCAGGCTCCAGGCCGACCTCGAGGAGCTGGCCGGGATCGGGCGGGCGGAAGACCGAAGTATCTATCGTATGGCTTTCACTGAAGCCGACATGCAGGCCCGGCGGTGGCTTCAGGACAAGCTCCGCACCGCCGGTTTGGAAGCGGAGATGGACGGCGCCGGCAATGTATTCGGGAAGTTTCCCGATCGACCGGATGAGCCTTCGGTGATGATCGGTTCGCACCTGGACACGGTTCCGGCGGCGGGGCCGCTCGATGGTGCCCTGGGCGTTGTCGCAGGGCTGGAATGCCTGAGACGAATCAAGGAAGAGAACCTTCACCCGGACCGGGCTCCCGTTGAACTGGTCGCTTTCAGTGATGAGGAAGGTCGGTTTGACGGCGGGTTTTTCGGCTCACGGGCTGTCCGGGGCAGCCTGATCCCGCAGCTCATTCATGAAGCCGCCGACTTTGACGGGACGACCCTCGTGGAGGCCATGACCTCCGCCGGGCTCGAACCCCTGGCGGCGCTGGCGGCGCGCCGTCCGCCGGGGAGCATACGTTCTTATTTGGAGCTGCACGTAGAGCAGGGGGCGGTGCTTGACTCGCTGGGTCTGCCCGTTGGTATCGTGGAAAACATAACCGGCCTGTTCCGCTGGCAGATCCGTCTGATCGGCAAAGCCGACCACGCCGGGACAACGCCGATGGGGATGCGATGCGACGCTTTTCAGGGACTGGCCGAGTTCGCCGGAGAAATCCCGCGCATCCTAGAAGAGAACGACGGCGAGGAGAGCGTGGCGACGATCGGTTTTATCAGGCTGCTCCCCGGGACGGTGAACACGGTACCGGGCGAAGTTGAATTCTCGCTGGACATTCGCGATATAGACAGGCAGGTACTGGATCAACTGGCTGATACGTTTCGACGGGCCCTTTCGGCCATCGCCCGCCGCCGCGGCCTGATGTTCGAGTTCCAGGAGTTGAGCAGTGTCGAGCCGGTGGCCTGTGACCGCAAGATCGTTGAAGCGGTATCGAGCTCGGTCGAGTCTCTCGGGATCGAGGCTCACCGCATGAACAGCGGCGCCGGTCACGACGCCCAGGTCATGGCCGAGATTGTCCCGGCCGGGATGGTGTTTGTCCCAAGTGTCGGCGGACGGAGTCACTCGATAGCCGAATGGACCCATGTGGAGGATATTGTTGCGGGGGCAAACGTCACTCTGCGAACGCTGCTGCAATTAGCCTCGACCGAAAGATAGCCGATCTCAGAAGACAGAAGAGGACCCATGGCTCACGACAAGAACAACGACCGATTTGTTAATGTCGACCCGCTGCAGCCTGCCTACCGCGAGTCGATAATCGAAACCCCGGAGCGACAGCAGGCGATCAGGGAAGGCAATATCGCCCTGCTCTGTGTGGATCTTCAATATCTCGATGCCGCTCCCGGTTTCGGCGTGTTTGCCGAAGACGCTATATCCGGTGTACCGGCCGAATCACAGCATTACTATTTCAGGATGCTCGAGGAGTCAGTTCTCCCCAACGTGCGGCGACTCCAGGACACATTCCGCTCGCACGGGCTCGAGGTCATCCACATACGAATTCAGTCGCTGACCGGCGATGGTCGCGACCGAAGTACCGCCCACAAACGCCTGGGACTGCACGCCGCGCCGGGCTCGAAAGAAGCGGAGATCCTTCCCCGGGTAGCGCCGCAGGGGGACGAGATGATCATCAACAAGACTTCAAGCGGCGTTTTTGCCTCCACCAACCTGTATTACGTGCTCAAGAACCTTCAGATAGATACCGTCTTCTTAACCGGCGTGTACACCGATGAATGCGTCTCCACTGCCGCCCGGGATGCTTCCGACTACGGTTTCCTGGTAACGCTTATTTCCGATGGTTGCGCCACGGTGACCCGTGAGCGCCACGAGTTCACCCTGGCCACCCTGAAAGACCGGTACACCCGCATCCTGACCTCGGAGCAGGCGATCGAGGAAATCAACCGGATTACCGTGAATTCCTGATCCCGCGCCGAACCCCACCGACGGGAAACATGAATATCAGGTGCGGAGGTCAAACTGACGTGTGCCCGTTGCCGGACATGGGGTTAGAGTTTAGAATGGTCAAATTGTGTCCGTTTTTACACGTTTTTGACCGGACCCGTCCGAGAATAAAACAGACCGGACGAAAATAGTCTTAGGTTTATCCTGACGGGACAACTATACTTCGACGTTAACACAAATTTGAGTTCGGCCTTTATCGTAGGCTTGTCTAAACTACAGCTCTCCGCTAAAGCTTAATCTCGAATTAAACGCGCAATCGTGCGCACAAGGCAATTTATCTTGAAGGATCTCGCTTAACTGCATACAAAGTTACTTCGGGATAAGTACACTACGGAGTGTAGAATGAATATCTACATTGGAAACATGTCGTTTGACACGACAGAAGATCAGCTTCGCCAGGCTTTTGAAGGCTTTGGTGAGGTGTCAACCGTAAACATCATTACGGACAAGTACAGCGGCGAGCCGAGAGGCTTTGCGTTCGTGGAAATGTCTTCCAAGGACGAGGCCATAGCTGCTATCAGCGGTCTCAACGGCCAGGAGCTGAACGGGCGGACGTTAAACGTCAACGAAGCCAAACCGCGCGTCCAGGGTGGCGGCGGCGGTAACCGCGGTGGTGGTAACCGTGGCGGTGGCCGGAGCTTCGGCCGGTCGTACTAACGATCATCCGATAATACCCGCGCCGACCCAGGTGTGGGGCTGAATCAGAGAAGACCGGTGCTGAGCCGGTCTTCTTTTTTTATGCCGGGATGCCGCCGGGAGATATGTCTTCAGACGTCAAGACATCGATCACAGTTGAATCTTGAGCGAGAGCGAGGCGGAGACGGCCTCGTGGTCGAAATACGGCTCCGTGGAGTTGTTGTCCCGATAACCGATAACCAATGACGGCGTCAACAACTGGCCGCTCTTGAGCACCAGAGGCCTTGTCACGGCAAGCGACAGCGAAGTCTGGCGATCGTTGCGAGCATTCTGCAGATATTCGGTACCGTCGTCGGCCTGCTCAACTACATCGACAAAATCCTTATCGGCGTATGCAATCGCAAACTCGGTCGTTATCTGGTTCGGAAAGAAATGCTTGAGGCCGGCCGAGAAACTCGATCCCTCCCACAGGTCCGACCACGGTGAAAGATAATCAATAGTATAACCGTAGAATGTGTAGTCGGCCGGTAAGTCCAGACGGCGATGCGAAGCGCTGAGGTTCAGACCCGTGCGACTGCCCAGCGGGCGGGAGAAGCGTATCAGTCCGGACATGATGTCAAAAGACTGAGTGTTGTCGCCGCTTTCGGTGAAACGGTTGCCCGGTCCGAAGGTTGCGGGTGATGGCTGTTCGTAAATGCGATGATCGAATTCCGCCCGCAGCGCCAGGGTGTTGGACCCCGCAAATCGAAGGTTGGCGCCGCCGGCCAGATCATAAGAGCGGTAGGATCCGATATCGGAGTTCGTATAACTGTTACTCAGATAAGAGGCCGCGGTCAGCAGGTGGATCGACGGCAGCAGACGGAACGTCAGATCGGCTCCGGCCGTGGCGCCGATGCGGTCGTACAGCTCGTACCGGGAGCCGAATTGTCTCACGGCCACCGCCCCGGCCAGGGCCAGGGACAGACGAGAACTCTCGGCTGTGGGAATAACTGTCAGGGACAAGTCCCCTGTGAGATTGGAAAGATCGCTGTATTCGGTAAAAGCGTTGTATTGTGCTCCGGCGGTTAGCCGGGTCGAGGCCGACGGGAAGTATTTCAGGTTCAAGCCGGCCGATGTGGACAGGTCGGCCGCGGCGGACGAGTCGTTGAACAGGTTGCTCTGATACCCGCTGCCTATTGTTGCCTCGGTGACGACCTCGGCCCGGGGCGAGGTACCCGCCATGATAAGGGCCAGAAGCATTACTCTCGCGGTTGACCTTCTCACAACTATCCCCTTCCTAACACAAGTGAAGGGATGACGGCGCTTGACCGTCATCCCGTTCCTCTACAAGAGACCGGCGGTTACTTGCCGCCGCCGTTCTGTTTTCCGTGCGGGCCGGTACCATCGCACACGCCGGTGCCCGAGCCGTTGCCGCCGGTACCGTTACAGACGCCGTCGCCGGGACCGTTGCCCGTGCCGAACGAACCCATACGGTGCTGGAACAGGCTGCCGTTGAAGGCCTGGAGACGGTAGAACTTCTGCGCCTTGGTCATGGTCTTCGTCTGCGCCATGCCTTCGCCCTTGTTCTCACCCAGCTTGCCCTTCTGATAGCCGGTACCATCCTGGGCAGACTTCACCCAGTCGGGGTCCAGACCGTTCGGGATACCATCGCCGTCGTGATCCGGGGCGTTGTCGTTGAAGCCGTCGCCGTTGAGGTCAACAAAATTGCCCCCGGTGCCGTCACAGGTCTGAGCCTGCAGGGCGGGCGAGGTCAACATGGCCAAACCGAGGATGGCCAGCGCCGTCATCAAGAGGTTTCTGATTTTCATCGTAAGCTCCTTTCTTTCGAACCGATTTTGTCCATCACTTCTGTTGAATCTTCTGGAAATTCATCTGCAGGAGTCCGGGCTCCCGGCTTTCGGTGTCTTTCCTTGTTCGCTTTTCATACTTCAGCCTAACAGCTTCCCTTTTTCTGAGAAGGGAATAGACAAAAAGCGTGCCGGTCCCGTAAGCGCCGACTTAACTGATTAGACCGCATTCAGATATGAATCAAGTGGAGGTTTCTGCTACCCGGGCGTGGTGTACGTTAATACCCACTAACCTGACCGGAGTGAACTTAATGGTACAGTCGGTGAATCTTTTCGCCGCGGATTCTATCTAATCAAAAAAGGAACAACACGAGGTGCTCGATGGTCTCAACGGGATTACACAAACGGGGTCTTACTTCGTTTTTCACGCTCTTTGGATTTCTAATAATGTCAATCACCGGGCTGGTGCTTTACGTCGTACCGGCCGGTCGGGTCGCCTATTGGACCAACTGGGAGCTGATAGGCATGACCAAAACCGACTGGGGCAACATTCATATACTCTCCAGTCTTCTGTTCGTGGTGGCGGGTGGTTTCCATACCTACTTCAACTGGAAACCGCTTATGAACTATTTCAAGGACAAGGCCCGTCGCGGCGTCAAGCTGCGCCGCGAGCTGGCGATTACCTCGGTGCTGTCGGTCTGGATCGTCGTAAGCTCCATCTGGCCTTTCCCGCCTCTGTCTTATTTGCTCGATTTCAACGAATGGGTAAAAGATACCTGGATCGTGCAGGACGAATACGAACCGCCTTTCGGCCACGCCGAACTGCTGTCGTTGAACACCTTTACTAAAAAGATGGATATCGATCTCGCGCAAGCCGCGCAGGAGCTGAAAGCCAACGGCGTGAAGTTTGACAGCTCCGAGGAGACCCTGGAGGAAATCGGTGAGAGGAACGACATTGCGCCGATGAATCTCTATCTGATGATCAAGAAGTTCGAACCTGCCCCGGAGCCGGAAAAGCTGGAAGGTTACACCGCGGAGTCTATTGAGGTTGAATTCTCCGGGACCGGTATCGGCAATAAGACTATCGGCTCTATCTGTGAGCGGCTCGGTCTGGACACGGCCGTTGCCCTCTCCCGTCTCGAAAACGCGGGGATCACCGCCGGCCTTGAAGATACCATGAAAGCAGTGGCCGAAACGGCCAAAACCGAACCGATCGAGATTATGAAAGTACTCCTGATCGACGGATACAAGCTGTCGACAGAAGACAATCAGGGGGCAGGAGCCCCGACGGCTCCATAACCTTCAGGAACTGCTCTCCCCTGTTTTCTTCTTGAGGAAGAGCACCAGGGCTGCGAAACCGCAGACCCCGCTGACGGCCGAGCCGGCCAGGATGCCGGTCTTGGCGTCTACCAGCAGGGTTCCTTCCAGACTCAGGGAGGCTACGAACAACGACATGGTAAAACCGATTCCGGCGAGGCAGCCGGCGCCGATTACCGCGCCCCAACTGCTCCCTCCGGGCATGATGCCCAGTTTAGTCTTCACAGTCAGGAAAAGCCCCAGCAAGATGCCGACCGGTTTGCCCAGCAGCAGGCCGATCGCGACCGCGACAGCCATCGGCGATGTAATCGCTCCCAGCGTGATCGGCACACCGGCGTTGGCCAGCGCGAAAATCGGCATGATGACGAAGGCCGCCCACGGGTGGACATCGGATTCGAATCGTTCCAGCGGCGAGACCGATTCGCGGGTGACGAAATCAACTTCATCCGCCACATCTTTCAACTTGACCTGTGCCTCCTGTCGTTCGGCGCTGCGGAGTCGGTCAGCCGCTCCGCTGAGGTCTTCTTCCAACTTCTTCCTTGGAATCAGGGGGGTGGCCGGTGTCAGCAGCCCGAGCACCACGCCGGAGATGGTCGGATGAATCCCCGACTTGAGCGTACACAACCAGACAACAGCGCCCACGAGCAGGTAACCCATGACCGTTCGTACGCCGAGCCGGTTCATCACAATCACCAGGATAACTCCGACCAGGGCCGCGGCCAGCCAGGTCATGCTGAGTTTGGATGAGTAGAAAAGCGCGATAACGAGAACCGCGATGATATCATCGACTATCGCCAGGGTCAGCAAAAAGACTTTCAGGCCGTGAGGAATCCGCTTCCCCAGCAGGGCGAGCGCCCCAACCACAAACGCGATATCCGTAGCCATCGGAATAGCCCAGCCCTGTGCGCCGGGCCGGTCGCCGAGCAGGAGCAGAAAGACGACCGCCGGCACCGCCGCACCCCCTATTGCAGCCACGGCCGGTGAGATGATCCGGCGGACCTCACGAAGTTCTCCGGAGACGATTTCTCTTTTGATCTCAAGGCCCACGAGGAAGAAAAACACCGCCATGAGGCCATCGTTAACCCAGTACCACAGCGGATACGACAGCACCCATTCGCCGACACCAAGAGTCAGATTCAGATTCCAGAAGTCGGCAAAAGACTCCCGCAGACCGGTGTTGGCGGCCACCAGTGCCAGCAGCGTGGCTGCCAGAAGCACCACCCCGCTGGCCGCCTCAATGTGAAGGAACCGCACCAGCGGCCGCGTAAGTCTCTCGATCGGCCGCATCGGCTCGTTTGTCCGGTTCATATGATCCCTGGTTTCCTTTCTGCTTTTATCTCGAGCACAACCTCGACTTGCACCTGTACCTTCAATTCCTAAATTGCCTGGTTTGTTTCCGACATAATGTGAATCGGCGCCGCGTGTCCCTTTTTGTCCTGACCGGCGTACAGCGTGACGTGCGGGAACGGAATTTCGATATTCCTTTCGTCGAACGCTTTTTTCAGCCGGCGGTTAAACTCCCGGGCTACCCGCCACTGCTTGATAGGCTTTGTCTTCGTACGGGCCTTGATGATAAGAGCCGAGTCCGCGAACTGATCCAGCCCGAACACCTCAATCGGTTCCAGGATATCCTCGGCGAACTCGGGATCCTTCCGCAGGTCTTCGTCGACCAGCCTGATTACTTTCATAACCTCGTCCACATCCTCGCGGTAGGCGACCCCGATGTCAAAGACGTATCGCGAGTAGTCCTTGGTCATGTTGGTAACGATATCGATCTGGCCGTTGCGGATATATTGCACATTGCCGGAAAAGTCCCTGAGTACGGTCATGCGAAGGTTGACGCGCTCGACCACACCGCTGCAACCGGCGGTCTTGACAACATCCCCGACCCTGATTTCGTCATCGAGGATAATGAAGAAGCCGCTGATGACGTCCTGGACGAGGTGCTGAGAACCGAAGCCGAGTGCAAGTCCGACCACGCCGGCGGCGGCCAAGATGGGACCGATCTCAATGCCCAGTTCTCCCAGGACCATAACAAAGGCGGTGAGGCCGATAGAAACCGACAGCACGTATCTGACCAGTGAGCCCAGCGTGTCGGCCCGTTTCTGCATCTCGGTATCGGTCTCGCCTTTTATGAAAAGACCGAACAGCCGACCGGACAGCACTTTCGACAGCCGGAGGGCGATAAGGAGTATTATGATGATTACGAGTATGCGAAGTCCGCTTGACAGCATCCAGGCTATCACCTGCTCCAGGATTTCCTTTGCTTCCATGGTTCCTCTCCTATAGGTCAACTCATTTTGTCAATGTGATACACCGTCAGAAAGCCTGCCCCATACTCAGGAAGAGCCTGGCGCGCGGTTCGTCACCCTGCCTGTCGACATTGACGCCGTAATCCAGCCTCACGATCCCGAGCGGCGAGTTTACCCTGAGGCCGGCGCCGATGTCGGCCCGCAGATCCGACAGGCTCGCCTTATCCGGATTGAGCCACACGTTGCCGATTTCAATAAACAGCGCCCCGCCGACCATGCGGTAGATCGATTGACGAAGTTCCAGCAGGTTCCAGACCAGTTTGAGCTGTCCCCCCAGCGGCTCGCCGTTAACGTCCAGCGGACCGACTTCCTGATAGCTGAAACCTCTGAGAGAGGTGGGACCGCCGGTGTAGAAACGCTCATTCAGCGGGATGTCGTCGGTTTCACCAAACGAGTCCATCCAGCCGAATTCGAGCGCCGAGCCCAGCACCGCCTGCCGGCCCAGCGGACGGAACTTCTTCACCGTCAGCACCGACTTCACGAATGTGTTGGAACCGTGCAGGAAACTGCCGGCCACTTCATTGGACAAGTTAACGTACCATCCCTGTGAAGGATCGAACAAGTTGTCCCGCGTGTCGTGGGAGAAGGTCAGCGCGGTGCTGCGGATTCGAGGATCCATATCTTCCACCGGGCCGACCAGGTCGACTCTCGAAAGGTTGGTATTCTCCAGACGGAAAGACAGCGAGGCCGTGGTGTGCGCTCCCAGTTTACGCCCGACAGTCAGTTTTGCCCCGAGAATCTCGGCGTGGTAGGCCGGCTCCTGGCGCAATTGTCCGAACAGGGAAAGATCGGTCCGCCACCGAGTACCCAGCGTCCACGGCTCCGAGAAGGACACCGAGGCGCCCTGCTTGATGAAGTTCGCTTCGGTACTGACGCCGGCCTTCCGGGCCGTACCAGACAGATTGAACGTGCTCAGTTCGATTCGACCGCGCGCCTTCTCTACGGTACCGTATCCGACGGAGAAGGCCAGTTCGCTCGATTGCTTCTCCTTCAACTCGATGCGAATCTCCCTTGAGGTAGCGGCTTCTCCCTCGGCGGGAGAAACCGGACGGACAAAAACGCTTTCAAACAAGCCGGTCAGATACAGACGCCGCTGTGAGCCTATCAGCTCCGAATACTTGATAGTATCGCCTTCAGAGAAACTGAGCTCACGGATAATGACGTAGGGCTGCGTCCTGTCCGCCCCGACGATATTGATGCTCCCCACCCGGCTCCTCACACCTTCGTGTATGGAGAAATCCACCAGGGCGAGGTGAGCCGAGTCGTTTACCTGCACTTTGGGCGTGACGGAAGCATCGAGAAAGCCGTGTTCGGCGTAGAGAGAAAGCAGCGTTACCACGGCGTCTTCGATTACCGGGCGGCGCAACGGATCGTCCCGCTTCATGCCGATGTACTTCATCAATGCGGAGTCGGCAAAAAAGCCGTTGCCGAAAATCGTGACACCTTCGACAAAAGTCCTGGCGCCTTCTTCCAGAGCGATCGTGATATCCACCTCGTTGGCGGCACTGTCGATAGAAATGATGGTATCCGTGATCTGCGCCTGAAGGAATCCGTTCTGGCGATAAAACGTCGTCAGCGTCTCGAGATCATCTTCGAATATTTCCGGACGGAACCGGCTGGTGGCGAGAAACCGCGAAGGCCTGGTGAGCATCAGGCCCTCGAGGCGTGAAGCCTCGTAGGTGACATTCCCGGAATACGTGACACTTTTCACCTTCGGCTTCGGCGAATTCTGCCCGAGGGCAGACAGGGTCATCGACACTACGACCAGCGCCGCCGCGGCGAATATGGAAGCACAGCGCATCATTTGAACGAGAACCCGTATTTCAAATCAAGGCCGGCGCTGCCCTGGCGGTCCGTCTCCCCCTGCAACATGAAACCGCGTGTGAGGCGATAACCGAGCCGGACGGTCTGATCGTTAAGGTGCCCCACGGTGGTGGAGTAGGTGACGTTGAGCCGCGTCGACAGACGTTTCGACGCTACAAGCTGCGGCCCCCAGGACTCGTCGAATTTGAAAAGGTTGCCCTGTATCGTGAACTCATCAAAGCCGAAGAGCGATCCGGCCCGGCGCGACAGATAGCCGGAGACACGCTGGCTGGTAAGCACGGCCGCGCGGTCTTTGAGCACACCCGTCAGGCCGCCCTGACTGTTCCCATCACCGCTTCCAGCCAGCTCGCTGCGGGTGGCCCCCAGGGTCAGGAGGGCAACGATGTCCGGCTTGTCCAGGGGCGGCTCGGAGAAAAGACCGTACTGAAGTTGATCCAGCAGTCCCTCCGCCTTGATGTACACTTTGTAGCTCTCGGCGGCGGTGCGGCGATAGACCGTTACTTCCGTGCCGGCGTCCAGGTTAATATCCGGATTGAAGCGGGCGGGATCGTTGAAATAAACCGAACCGGTGGTCACTTTGAAGCGGCGGTCGAGATAAATCAGGTAACCTTCTTCGACTTCTACCAGGCCGGTGAAGTTGGGACGAAGCGGGGTACCGATTACACCCAGCGCGGCGCGAAGGCGCAGGCGCGCCAGGTTGTTGTCGACCCAGAGATTGTTGCTCTCGCGGATGCGAACATCCAGTCGTGAACGGGCTATGATCTCGGGCAGCTCGAGATCGACCGTCTCCAGCGACTGCACCCAAGGAAGAATGGAGGTGGGTCGAAGACCGGCCGTGAAGCGCGTTTCTCCGAGTACAACATCTCCCTCAAGGACATAATTCTCCTGCTGTTTGCCATAGCTGAGAACGGCGCTGTCGATCCTCGTGACATAGGTATCGGGTTCTCTGAGGCTCACCGAGTCGGCCTTCAGCGACAGATTGATATCGGCGAGATTGCCACGGTCGTGCTCAATTGCGCCCGACACGGCGACCTTTCCGCCGTTCAGCACGGCCGAGGCGGAATCTAACATCACCTTATTCTTGTCGAATCGGATGTTGGCGAAACCGTCGGACAGAGCGGCGTAATGCCGGGGCGCGAGAAATGAAAGACCGATGATCTCAAGGGTGCCTTCAATCTCCGGCGCTGCAGGCGGTCCGACTATAAGCAGACGACAGCCGAGCCTTCCGGCCAGCGAATCTACCTTAGTCATCATCGGTTGAAGTACCGCCAGGTTGAGGCTGTCGGATAGAATCCGGACGTGCGCGAGGGTGTCGACCACGGTACCTTCGACGGATACCTTCCCGAATTCGCCGATGTCTACCAGGAGAGTCAGCGAGGCCGATTTGAAGTCGGATGTTACCAGCGATCCGGTGGCGGCAATGGTCTTGCCCGAAACGTTGGCGCCGGCGCGTTCGATTGTCAGCACCGAGTCGTCAAAGAGCAGCGACACTCCGATGTCCTCGAGTGGCAGGGTGCTTCCTTCCAGAAGCAGCCGACCCTGCTCGGCCCTGAGCCACCCCGAGAGGCGCGGCGAGGCAGCCGTCCCGCCGACGTGAAGAGCGGCCGAAGCCGAACCGGTTATCTCCCCCCCGGCCAGAAAGAGCCCCTCCAGAATGCCGAGATCGATTCCGTCTGCGGTAAGTTCGGCCGTTATTGCGGCGTCGTCACGCAGCTCATAGGTTCCATCCGGTGAGACGCCTAGCCCAACGCGGCCCGTAGCGCGAAGAGTCTGACCCAGAGTGTAGGAGACCAGGCTGTCGAGGGACAGCGAAGCCCCGGTCAGGCTCGCATGCAGGGCCACCGAGTCCACGACGTAGTCGCCGACGGTCAAAGCGCGAACTCTTGCCCTCAGGGCTCCGGCCGGCGTGAGATACGGCCCGTCGGCCGTGAGATTGAAGTCTATAGCGCCGTCGGTGATAACCGTATCCCCGGTCAACATAGGCATCAACCCGAGCCACAATCCCTGACCCACGACGGTTGACGAGACTATTCGATCCGTCCCGAGCTTGAACTCGCCTTCCACGGTGCCGAAGTCTTCTCTCGAAAGCTCTGCTGAATCCTGTGATTGTCCGTCCACGCTGTCCGGCATTACTTCGACAGGCAGCAGTCGTAAACTGAACGAACCGATGGAACTCGAGGTATCGTAGGCTGCCTTCAACCGGGCCGCCACACGTCCGTACCCGGCTGTCAGATCGGTAATGATCAACCGGGGTCCGTCAAGTGTCGTCAGTGCCGAAACCGAATCAAGAAGAAAGGACCCGTAGCGCGGTTGTGTCATGGACGCCCGGAATTGACCTGTGAGCCCGTCAAGCCTCCCCCTGGCCTGTCCATCATACCGTAATGACCCTCCCAGAGAATCGAGATCGAAGGGCGGCCGCACTGGATCGATAGAATCCAATTGTCCCGCACATGCGAAGTCTATCACTGTCAGAAGGCTGTCTTCGTAGAACAGGTCGGCGCGCAATGTGTCTATCGGGAAGTTGCGGTAGCTGACGCCGCGGCCGCGTACCACCGCGATTGCCGTTGGATTGGTGTATGTATTTTCCACCGTGCCTTCAATCCACAGGCTTCCGGCGAGTTCCGGCTGACCGAAGAAGCGAGCCAGGGCCGTAAGATCGGGAACGATCACCTGGTACGAACCCTTTAGACTGTCACCGGCCAGGACGACGTCCGCACTGATCGTATCAGCCCCGTGAGTCAGGGAGAAGATTACTCGACCCGATTCGACCTGCGCCGAGCAGTCAAGATCAGGTACGGGCCGATCAAGATAGTGAAGATCGCCGCCTGTAACATCTGCTTCCAGCGCCAGCGAACTCAGGTCGCTCAACCGGCCTCGTGCCTCGACCTGTCCGCTCACCGTGCCGCGATAGGGCGAGTTGTCAGAATACAGACTCTGCCATACAGAGGCGAGACCGACTCCTTCAAGAGTCGAGTTCAACGCGAAGGTACCTGAAGAGTCAATCCTGGCGCTGCCCTTGCCGCTGATCGTCCCATCAAACACGGCTATGAGGAAGGAATCCAGCCGGATTTCCTGGTCGTGGTATTCCGCCCGAAGCAGGGCCGAACTGACGGCTATGTCGCGGGCTACTAGCTCATCCAGATCGGCGTGCAGACCGACGACCGGGTCGCTCATGGAGCCTTCGACCCGGCATTGAGCGCTGAGGTGGCCGGCTTTTGTGACCGGGAGATCAAAGCCCTCGGCCAGTATCGAAAGAAGTGAATCGAGGGGACCCTCCACAGTCGCGGTCAGCTCAACGCCGGCCGGTTCCGCAATCCCGATCGTCCCCTGTGCTTCCAGTTGAAGACCGGCACAATCGGCGTGTACCCTTTCCAGTCGAATCATCTCACCGTCGAACCTGGCCGACACGTCAATATCGTCTATGTCAAGCGCCAGGCTGTCGTAGACGGCTGCCAGTTTCACTGCGGTGAGCCGACCGGAGCAGACGCCCTCTCGGTCACAACCGGCGGAGAGCCTTGTCCCGGCCAACTCGACGGTCAGCGGCATCTGCCGATCGGCGTATAAGGCTCCGAAGCGATGCAGCGAAATCGAATCAATGCTTATGCTTCCACCCTGCCCGGTGGTATCGGCCGGCGGCTCCGACGGCCTGTCCAGAATCGGAATGCCGTACCGCCCGAGGCTGTCAACAGTTACGCCGATAGCTGCGCTGTCGATCAGCAGGGACTTCAGCGTGATATCGTCACCCAGAAGCTGGAAGAGAGAATAACCTGCGCTTACTTTTCCCACGTAAAGGACCGGTGTCGACGCTGAATCTGAATCCGGAGAGACCAGCAGCTTGTCAATTTCGACGCGCGTCCATAGATTCGTCTCGAACTTATCGATGCTGACCGGCAGCCCGATCTGAGCGGACAGGGCGTCTTCTATCCAGCCCTTGATTATCCCCTCGCCGGGAGAGCTGGTCAGAAACAGCACGGCGGCGAAGACAAGTATCAGCAGGGAGGAAAGGCTGATTGCAGCAATTTTGAAAAGTAACTTCATCGAAAACAGGTTCCTGCAGCCGTGGACGGTCAATTCCGACCCATACTCTTATAACCATTTCTTGCGGCGGAAGAACCAGAGCAGGCCGCCGGCCACGAGGACGACTATCCCCCAGAACAAGGGGTAGCCGAAACGAAAACCCAGTTCGGGCAGATTGAAAGGGCTGGAGCTGGTGTCGAAATTCATACCGTATACGCCGGCCAGAAAGCCCAGGGGGATGAAGATCGTGGCGAAGATGGTCAGGACCTTCATGATATCGTTCATGCGATTGGATACGCCGGTGTGATACAGATCGAGAAGCCCCGCGACCATATCCCGGTAGGTCTCGGCGGTATCGATCACCTGAATGACATGTTCATAGAGATCCCGGATGTACGGACCGGTGGAATCCTGAATCAACGCAGATTCCGAACGTTCGAAACCGCCGATCACCTCGCGCAGAGGCCAGACCGCTTTCCGCACCAGGAGCAGCTTCTTTTTTAATTCGCGAATTTCGCCGAGGTGTTCCGGCTGCGGGTGCTCGGAGACGGCTTCATCGAGAAGCTCGATCTCCTCGCCCAGTTGTTCCAGCACGATGAAGTAGTGGTCGACGACCGCATCAAGGAGAGCGTAAGCCAGGTAGTCGGCGGTCATGAGACGAATGCGCGGTACGGTCTTCTTGATACGCTGGCGCACGGTGTCGAAAACGTCCTCCCCCGTCTCCTGAAGCGTGATCACCCAGTTCCGGCCGAACAACACACTGACCTGCTCGGCTTTGATCCCGTTGTGCTCGGCGTCCGAGTAAAGCATCTTCATGACAATGAAAATGTGATCGGAGGCGTCTTCCAGCTTCGGCCTGTGCCCTGTGTTGACAATGTCTTCCAGGACCAGCGGATGCATGCCGAAATGCTCCCCCAGCTTCTCGATCAGGCCGGCGTTGTGGATGCCGTCGACGTTGATCCAGGTCAGGGTGGCGCTTTCTTTGAAGGGGAAGCACTCTTCGACGCTCGAGACTCGCTTCTCCGACAGCTTCGTCTCGGAATAGTCGATGATATCTATGTGGACGTCCTCGACCCGCTCTCTCCCCACATAAACCACGCTGCCCGGTTTCAGGCCCAGTTTCCTGGCCGCGGATCGAACGCGGTCGGCAGCCGTCGATCTACCACGCCTGCCTGATTTCGAACCGTCTTTCATGTTCCATCCCCAATCCGCCGGTCTTGACCGGCGATCGTCCTGTTTACCGCTGCCTTATGACAATACCCCGGAGCAATCGACCCAGAATATCGGCTCCCGTAATGATGCGACGCCGCTCGGCCCAAACAAGTATTATATCCTTGTCAATCACATCGTCCTCGGGGCTCTGTGGCTGCACACGGAGCCGCGGCAGTACTTCGCCGAGTACGATCGACTCGTTTTTCACCAGGATCGGCCGATGACAGAACCGCATCGGATTGCATTCGGCATGTTCGAACAGGGCCGCCCGAAGAAACCCGTCGGCGTCCAGCACCAGCACCGGGTCACTCTCGGGATCAACGATCGTAACCCACTTGCGGCCGGATTTCTGTACGGCGCGGAGGAAAGGGTCTTCCTCGTCCCGCTTAAAAGCCGGGAAAACCGGCAGACCTCGGTCTGTCGGCAGGCTGATAATACTGTCCGGATCGAGATATTCCCCCTCGTGAGTCACCGGCAGGTCGTCGAGAGCCAGAAAATTCAGCGCTCCGAGGCCCTCAAGCCGGTCAATATCGGCCTCTTCCGCCTCGACGTGCTTCCGGATCACTTCCTGGAATTGATGTTCTCTGAAATACCGAATCCCCTCCTGACCCAGCCATTTGTCCAGCAACCGGGCGGTCGGCCGTGCGACCGGGTAGAGCACGATCTGGTAGAAGCGAATCACCGGCGACAGCAGAGCCCCCATCCTTAGGGCGTGCTTCGAGAAGTAGGCCTGGGGCAGAATCTCGCCGAAGAACGTAATGAAGAAAGTCGAAAACAAAAACGCCATCACACCGGTCAGGATTGAGTTGGACAGCAGTGCCAGGAGAGTATTAAAAGCTACGTTACCCCAGAGGATGGTCGTCAGGAGAAAGTGAGAGTCCCTGCGAAGGTTCAGAATACCGGCGGCGTGGTGATTGCCCGAGCCGGCTTCTACCTCAAGGCGCAATCGGGTCAGACCGAACAGAGCCAGGTTGAGGCCTGAGAACACGGCCGAGTGAACAATACAAACGCCTATGCCTATCCACGTTAGTGCGTTCATCCCGAAAGCCACCTCCTTTAGCCTCGTGCGATCGTAAATAAGAGAAAGCCCGAACACAGGTTCGCAGTGAAACCCGCCGTCGAAAAACGGGTTATGCGACGTTTCAAAAAATATGCTAAACGGACCGGGAAATAACAACGGACAAATTAAAACGCCGGCGGGCGGGCAAGTTGATGGCCAACGTGGGTGTTCGAAATAAAGACAGGGCCGACAGCTGCTTCACCAGCTGCCGGCCCACGCTCAAAGCCCCCTTTAAGGATCCCCTGAACTGCTTTGTCCGGAGGTCTACTTGACCAGCATCATCTTCCGAGTAGAGACGAAGTCGTTGGTCTGAAGCCGATAGAAATACACACCTGAAGCATAAGCACCGGCGTCCCACGAAGCCTCGTGCAACCCGGCATCCATAGGACCGTCAATCAGTGTTTCGACCTGCTGACCGAGCAGGTTGTATACTGTCAGATTCACATTGCCGGACTTGGGCAGGCTGAACGAGATGACAGTGGACGGGTTGAACGGATTCGGGTAATTCTGGTTCAAATCGTATTCATCCGGCAAGGTTGACAAGCTTTCGTCCATACGGGCCGCTCCCTCGTTAGCGGAGGGCAGAGCGATTACCGTACCGTCGGGCAGGGCTACAAAAAGACCGAACGCCGCGCCGTCCTGATTGTCGGCCGGATTCAGGAAGCCGGAGGCGAACACCACTGCCGCACCACCGCCGAAACCGCGCAGGTCGACGTTATAGGCAGCCACGACCGTGCTGTTGTCGTTCTCTGGAGTGACCAGCAGAGTGTACTCGAAAGGCAGCAGCCAGCGGTAACCGGAGAATTCGCCGTAGGCCAGGTCCTTGATCAACGGCCAGTCGTACGAGCGACCCTGGGCGAGAATGTCGACACCCGGGGCATCGGAGGCACCGTGGAAAGCAATCAACCGGACCAGCCACCGGGAATAGGTACTGGTGGCGATATCATCGCGGGCGAAAATGTTGAAGCCGATCGATTCACCGTCAGGATTGTCGGCAAAGGCGCCGGGGTCAAGCACGCCGTTGGCGATAGCCACATAGGTCCCTTTATTCTCGAACTCGACCGGGAAGGTAGCTAAGGCCTCGGACGACGAGGTCGAGGTGGGCGGCGCGACGGCTACCGTGAGCGCAACTTCGGCCGGAACCTCTACAAAAGGCGTGGCCGTGCGGAAAGCGAAATCGTTAAGGAGCAGATCATCGTTCACATAAATGTCGACTATCTCAGCAGCCGGGTCGGCGGCGTTGTGGATGATCTGCAACTTGGCCATCGGAGTGTAAACCGGGAATTCTACCACCGTGCCGTTCGGCAGAGCGGCAAAAAGACCGAAAGCCGGGCCGTCCTGATTGGCCGCCGGGTTCAGAAAACCGGAGGCGAAGACCACGGCACTGCCGCCGCGAAGACCCGAAAGATCGGCCTTGAACGAAGCTACGATAGTGCTGTTATCAGCACCAGGGGTAACATCGAGAATGTATTCATCGGCCGGAACGTTGATATAGTCGGTCATATCGCCGTAGGCGGCATCATCAACGAGAGTCGCGACGTTGCGAGCTATCACGTCAACTGTGGGAGCGTCGGTCGCCCCGTGCAAAGCGAAGAAGTCAACTTTGTAACGGCCATTCTCGCCGGACTCGCGGGCTCCGGATTTCGCAAACAACTCAAAGCCGATATTGCGTCCGTCCGGGTTGGCGGCAAACATACCGGGGTCGAGCACGCCGTTGGCAACGGCCACGTATGTCTCCCCGCCTTCAAATTCAACCGGCACGACGGCGATAGCGTCGGCCGAAGACATCGAAGTCGGCGGGGCGATGCCGAGGTTGAGAGTTACGCCGGCCGGAACATCGATGAACGGCGTGGCGGCTCGGAAAGAGAAGTCATTTAACAGCAGGTCGTCATTGACGTAAATGTCAACCATTTCAGCGGCCGGGTCGGCGGCGTTGTGGATGACCTGAAGACGGGCGGTCGGAACGTAGGCCGGAAATTCTACCACCGTACCGTTCGGCAGGGCTGCGAAAAGACCGAAAGCCGGGCCGTCCTGATTGGCCGCCGGGTTAAGGAAACCAGAGGCAAACACTACCGCGGCGCCGCCGCCCAGGCCTGAAAGATCAGCCTCGAAGGAAGCTACGATAGTGCTGTTGTCGGCGCCGGGGGTAACATCAAGAATGTACTCGTCGGCCGGCACGTTGACGTAACCGGTCATGTCACCATAGGCGGCATCATCAACGAGAGTCGCAACATTGCGAGCTATGACGTCAACCGTAGGAGCGTCGGTCGCCCCGTGCAGGGCGAAAAAGTCAACCTGATAATGGCCGTTCTTGCCGGACTCGCGCGCTCCGGCTTTCGCAAACAACTCAAAGCCGATACTGCGTCCGTCCGGGTTGGCGGCAAACATACCGGGGTCGAGCACGCCGTTGGCAACGGCTACGTACGTCTCCCCACCTTCAAACTCAACCGGTACGACGGCGATAGCGTCGGCCGATGAACTCGAGGTCGGTGGGGCAATACCGAGATTGAGGGTAACGCCGGCCGGGACGTCGATAAACGGTGTCGCGGCACGGAAAGCGAAGTCGTTAAGGAGCAGATCATCGTTCACATAGATGTCAACCATCTCGGCAGCCGGGTCGGCGGCGTTGTGAATGACCTGGAGACGAGCCATCGGAGCGATAGCCGGCAGTTCGATCACTGTGCCGTCAACTAAGGCGGCAAAAAGCCCGAAAGCCGGGCCGTCCTGATTGGCCGCCGGGTTCAGAAAGCCGGAGGCGAAGACCACGGCACTGCCGCCGCGGAGACCCGAAAGATCGGCCTTGAAAGACGCCACTACCGTGCTGTTATCGTAGCCGGGCGTAACTTCAAGGACCATTTCACCGGGACGCACCGTCCGATACCGCGAGAACTCGCCATAGCTAAGGTCATCGAATAAGGTCCGGGCCCAGCGCGTGTCGCGGAGGATATCGACAGTAGGTGCATCGGAAGCGCCGTGGAAAGCAATAATATCGGTAAACCACGACCAGCGGGCTTTCTCACGGATCCGGTCCTCGGCGAACAGGGCAAAGCCAATCGATGCCATGTCGGGGTTTTCGGAGAACATTGTCGGATCCAGAACGCCGTTGGCAATGGCTACATAGGTCTTGTTGGCTTCAAGGGTTATCGGAATAACCGCGAGCGCGTCGTCCGACGACCCGCTGGTGGCCGGGGCTACACCGATGTCAAGTTGCACGCCGGCCGGGACGCTCTGAAATGGGGTTGCTGTGCGGAAGGCAAAATCGTCAAGAAGCAGATCGCCGTTAACGTAAATGTCAACCACTTCCGCAGCCGGATCGGCGGCGTTGTGGATTATCTGAAGCCGGGCGGTGGAGGCCTGAGCGCTTAGGCCTGTAACCAGGAGCACCGCGGTGATTAGAAATTTCTTCATTGGTCTTTTCCTCTACCTTCATTGCTGTTTAAGAACCTGTTTCTTTGGAGTGAAGTGGCCGGCCTCTCATTGACCGGCCACCTCTATGTATAGGTAACGAATGTGTGCTTTACGGAAGAATGACAGCGTCGATCACATGGATGACACCGTTGGAAGCTTCGATGTCCGTCTTAATCACGGTAGCTTCGTCAATCATGACTTTGCCGTCGTTGGTGATGGTGATAGTCACGCTGGCTCCGTTAAGCGTTTTGGCGCTGGTAAGGTTTACAACCTGCTCAGCCTTCACTCTGCCTTCAACCACATGATAGGTCAGGATAGCCGCCAGAGCCTGGGGGTCCTGGAGCAGGGCGTCGACCGTACCCGCCGGCAGCGCGGCAAAAGCGTCATCGGTCGGAGCAAATACGGTCAGGGGACCATCGGCCTTCAGTGCATCAACCAGACCGGCCGCCTGCACAGCAGCCACCAGCGTGGTGAAATCACCGGCCGCAACAGCGGTTTCGACGATATCCATTTCGGGCTCGGAGTTAACGATGTCCATCACGGACTTGTTGTCGTCGTCGGAGCAGCCGACCGCCATCAGGGCGACGATGGCCAGGGCCGCAATAATCAGTGAGTTTTTCTTCAGGAACAACATTGTATTAATCCTCTTGTTACATGCTTGCTTGTTTGTCGTGGGGCGGGTCAGGCCCGCCCCGATTCTTCTGTTTTGATCTTAGAAATTGCGGTCGAACGCCATGTCATCAGTCCGCCAGCAGCCCTGGGCCGCGAAGTTCCCGTTCGGATCGGCGTCCTTGTCGCAAAGCCATTCGTTGCCGTGGCCGTCGACAAAAACCTTCATCGGGCGGGCGCCGCCGGTGGTCATCTCGGTGCTGTTGAAAGCGTGGTTGTTCGTAGTCATGGTTCTTTCTCCTTACCTCTTGTTATTATTCATCTCTTGTTTTCTTCTGTCTTATTCAGGCAGTGGCTAGGCCCCAGCGGCGCTGGATGGCTTTCCACTGGATCGCCTGGTAGATAGCCGAAAGGCCGACCAGGACGTAGACGATGCGCGACAGCCAGGCGCCGGATCCGAAGATCGAGGCTACCAGGTCGAAGTTGGCCAGGCCGACCAGGCCCCAGTTAAGGCCACCGACGACGAGCAGGATCGCTACGAGAATATCCAGGTTCTTCATTTTGTCTCTCCAATCGTTTCAGGTTTGCTTGCTCTGCTTGACTAGTGTAACCAATCACGTTACACTCTTGTTCCCTTTTTG
>Ga0272444_10000833_pt1 | contig 31260 bp, 19 predicted proteins | sample SSMForm13_FD_201033 | JGI IMG/M metagenome (GOLD analysis project Ga0272444, IMG submission 201033) | Marine sediment archaeal communities from Little Sippewissett salt marsh, Falmouth, MA, United States - SSM-Form-13 | ecosystem: Environmental > Aquatic > Marine > Wetlands > Sediment ...
TGTTCGTCATCACGCTGCTGAAAAAGGTCGACCTGCACCCGATGAACTACCTGTTCCTCGCCGCGGCCTTCTTCGCCTTCCATCTGCTGTTCGCTTACACCGTCGACCACCTGCCGCTGCTGGTCGCGTTCTGCCTCAGTTCGGCGGTGTCGGTCTTTCTGGCAATCAGCTACCTGCGGCTGGTCGTCGGCTTGCGCTTCGCGGCGGTCGAGGCGGGGCTGGCGCAGGTGATCTACCTCGTGCTGTTTTCCTACGCGCATTTTTATCAGGGCTACACGGGTCTGATGGTGACGATCGGCAGCATCATGACCCTGTTTATCATCATGCAACTAACGGGTCGGATCGATTGGTCCGACAAGTTTGCGTCGTCGAAGCCAAAGCGGACGCCCGGCCCGGCGGCCCCGGTTCCGGCGGCGCAACGGCTGCCTTAGCCCCTCCCTGTATTCGCGGCCCGCGAGAGATTTATCCTCGCGTCTCTTGCGGGCCGCTTGTTGTACGCGGTAGGGAATAAGAGCGTGGAATAATCTTTAACGCGAGCAGATCTTGATGTTTCGCACGGCACGATGGTTTTTGTTTTTTCTTCTTCTCTTGTTTTGCTGCACCATCCTATTCTGCAACCCCGAGCAGACACCCCCACCGGAAAACAGCCAACCGCAAATGCCGGCCGAGGGGCCGCGCCTGCTGGAAGTGACTTCAACGTGCACCAACCTTGCCATACACCAGCAAACCAGGGAAGAAACCAAATTCGACATTACCGTCAACTACATAACGCTGAAAGAACAAACGCCGGCGACGATCCGCGTGCAGCCGGGCGACCTGATTCACGTCGGCTTTTCGCACAAGGTCTTTTACCGTTACCTCTGGCAGGTGCGCGGCGACGAACAATTTCTACACTTTCACAAAAAGACAGGCCTGAAAGGTTCTCTTTACAGTTTGGACACCGGTGCCGGCGAGTTTGCGACCGGATTGGATTTTGGCTACCAGGTCGACCAGCAATTGTTCGAGCAAACCGTCGCCCGATATGACACGTTGCTTAATGTCACAATCCACAGCAGCAATAATATCAATTCCCTGGCTTGTCTGGCCGGCCACACGGAATTGCTGTCCGTTTCTGTTATCCGCACCAATATCAGCGATTTCTCGCCCTTGGCCGGAATGACCGACATGCGCCAGCTACGGATCATCTCTCCCTTGCTGAAAGACCTCCATTTTGTCCGCGACATGAAAAACCTGCGCGTGCTCGACATTGAGGACAGTCCTGTGGATGACCTTCAGCCGATCGCCGGGATGCATGAACTGGAAATTTTTATCGCCGGCAGAACGAATATTGCAGACCTGTCGCCGTTGGCCGAAATGACAAAACTGAAACGGTTGAATATACCCCAAACAAAAGTTCGCGACCTGAGGCCGCTGGCCGGAAAAGACAAACTGGAGTTTCTGGATTTATCTGAAACCGAACTCAGCGACCTCACCGGATTGGAAGCCTCAAAAAAATTGGAACACTTGGATTTATCCGCCACCAACGTCAGCGCTCTGACGCCGTTGACCGGATTGAAAAAGCTGAAACAGCTGTTTTTATCCCAGACCAAAATCCGCGACCTGCGTCCGCTGGCGGGGTGCAGCAATCTGGTCAATCTGGATTTAAGTAAGACCAACCTCAGCGATCTCACCGGGCTGGAAACATTAAAAAAGCTGGTCGATTTGGATTTATCCGACACCAACGTTCGGGACCTGACGCCGCTGGCTGGGGTGAGCCAATTGTCGAATCTGATTTGCAATCACACCAAGGTGGCGGATCTTTCTCCTCTCGCCGGCTTGACGGAATTACAATCACTCTTTTTGGAAAAGACCAAAGTACGTGATTTATCGCCATTGGCCGGATTAACGCAATTGAGCATGCTCTATTTAGCCGAAACAAGAGTAAGAGATTTATCGCCGTTGGCCGGTCTTAAAAACTTATCGAGTTTGAACCTGCGACGAACCAAGGTCCGCGATCTGCGTCCGCTGGCCGGGTTAACGCGATTGTCAGAGCTAAATCTAATGCAAACCCGTGTCCGCGATTTGCGTCCGCTAGCCGGAATGAAAGAGATGAGGTCTCTGTATTTAAACGACACCAACGTCAGCAACCTGCAACCGCTGGCCGACATGAAAAAGCTGGATATGTTCCGTTGCGAAAGAAGCAGAGTGCCGCCCTCCCAGCTCGAATGGCTGAAAAAGCAGGCTCCTCAGTGTATGATTAATTACCATACCCAACATTGAACAAAAGGTTTTGCCGGATGTTTAACTCGGCACGATGGTTTTTGTTTTTTCTTCTTCTCTTGCTTTGTTGCACCATCCTATTCTGCAACCCCGAGCAGACACCCCCACCGGAAGAAAACCAACCGCAAATTCCGGCCGACTGGCTGCGCACGCAACTTCCCGAATGCCGTATTCGTTATTGGAGACCGGTCAATTGACAGCAGGGCGGCGGCGGGAGTAGTTTACGCCACTGAATCGAGACACACGGGAGTGTAGCAATGCGTAAGACGATTCTTCTGTTTCTGAGCTTCCTGCTGCTGTTGGCGCTGGTCGCCTGCGAGCCGATGGGTCCGAAGGTGGCGGTGGTCGGCGATGCCGATTTCGATTTCGGCGAGGCCGAGCAGGGCAGCAAGGTCAACCATACCTTCACGTTGCGCAACGACGGCGACCAGGACCTACTGATCCGCAAGGTGCGCAGTAGTTGCGGCTGCACCGTGGCCAAGCCGAGCAAGGAAACGGTCGAGCCGGGCGACACCACCGAGATCGAGGCCACCTTCAGCATCGGCCGCCGCCGTGGCCGTCAGCAGAAGAAAATCACGGTGATGGTCAACGACCCGAACAATCAGCAGATCATCCTGATGCTGCGCGGCAATGTGAAAATCATCGCCCAGTTCGAGCCGGAGCGACTTTCCTTCGCGCATATCGACCTGAACAAGCCGGTGACCAAAACGGTGACGATGACCAACAAGGGCGACAAGCCGATGACCTTCACCGGCTTCAAAGTCAGCTCCGATCCGCAAGACCAGTTGTCGGTCAAGCTGGCCAAGAGCGACCAGACCGAGCTGCCGCTGGTGATCAACCCGGGCGAGCAGTTGACAATCACCGCCACGCTGACGCTGACCGACGAACGCCCGCGCTTCTACTCGCGGCTGACGCTGCAAACCGAAGAGCGCCCCGATTCGCCGTTCACCTACAGCATCAGCGGCCGCAAGAAAGGTCCGATCAAGAAAATGAAGCTGCAAACCAAAAAGCCGATGCCTCCCGGTGCACTGAAACTGAAAAAGAAAAAGTAAATCGAAGCGACCACGACGTCCCCGCGCGCTGCCCTACGGCGGCCGCGGGGATTTTTTTTGCCGCGCGATTCGCCTTTTTGTTAGAAATTGATTAAAGTGCGGGGCCGAACGCGAGCCGAACAAGGAGAGCGCATCGATGCACACCCGCCTGACGTTGATTATCGCCCTGCTGACGTTGTTTGTTTCCGCCGGTTGCATGACCCACTGGGTCGATCCCGACGCCGCGCCGCCCGCTACGCGTATCGACGGCGAAGCGATCTTCGGCTACGAGAAGGCCGACTTCGCGGTCAAGCAGACGCTGGAAGAAAAACACGACGGCTACGACATCATCCGCGTCACCTTCCCCAGTTACTTTCAAGACGACCCGAGCAACCTGGAAGTCACCGCGTGGTATTACCGCCAGCACGGCGACGCGCCGACCGCGGGCCTGATTCAGATCCCCATTCTCGGCGGCGACTACGGCCCTTCGATGATCTTCGCCGAAGCCTTCGCCGACGCCGGGTTCCACGTGCTGCGCTTCGCGCGGAAAAACGAAATCTTCGATGCCGCCACGGGGCTGCATCGCACGCGGCAGGTGATGGTGCGTTCGGTGATCGACATCCGCCGCGGTCTCGACTGGTGGCTGACGCTGCCGGAAGTCGACGCCAAGCGCATCGGCGTTTGCGGCATTTCGATGGGCGGTTTCCAGGGCAGCACGCTGATGGCGATCGACCAGCGCATTACCGCGGGCGCGTTTTTGATCAGCGGCGGCGACCTGGCCGACTTGATTATGGTCAGCGAGGAAGGCGAAGTGATCGCCTACCGCCGGGCGCTGATGGCGCTCAACGATTGGACGCCCGCGCAACTGGAAGCCGAGGCGAAAAAGGTGCTCGACCCGATCGATCCGCTGCGCTTCGTGCCCAACCTCAATCCGCACAACGTGCTGCTGCTGCACGGGCGGCTCGACGCGGTCGTGCCTTTCAAGCATTCCACCGCGCTTTACGAGGCGGCCCACCGCCCGACGCGCATCGTGCTGCCGGTCGGCCACTACTCGACGGTTTTCTACATCGTTTTCGCCATCGAAAGCTGCATCATCCACTTCCGCGACGTCTTCGACATCGACAAGCCGCTGTATCCGCGGTGACCCGTCGCGCTCAGAAGTAATATTTCAGATATGTGTAGTAGATGTCCGGGATGGTGATCTCGTTACCGGACAGCGGGTTCTCCGTGCCGCCGAATTCGCTGGGGACGGGGCCGAAGGTGTTTTGCGCGCCGAGTTGCACGTCCATGTTCTGCAGCGCCGACCAGGTGACGACCAGTCCGTTGTAGGCGCTTTGATCGGTGAGGTTGACGATCGGCGATTCGCTGACGGTGACCAGCGGATGCGGCTGCAGCGTCAGCAGCGCGGCCAGGTAATGCCGGCCGTAATTGACCACTTCGCCGCGGGCGTAGGCGCCGACGAACTCGCGACGTTCGGCCAGTTCGAGGTAGTCGTCGGGGTCGGATTCGCCGAAGCCGTTGTAGTGGTATTCGCCGGCGAGGTACGGATTCCAGTTCCAGGCCAGGCCGTAATCGACGTTGACGATCGCGCGGTAAAACGCCTCGTTGGGCACACCCTCGACGGTGGTGCGGGTGATCGCGCCGCGCACGCCGGCGTCGCCGACGATGGCGTCGATGTCGAAGCCGACGACGCTGCGGTCGTAGATCCAACCGCCGGACAAGTTCCAGTCCGCTTCCAACGCGCGCAGACTGACGCGCGCGCCCGCCGCCGAGCCGTGGTTGTCGATGCTGTGCGCGCCTTGGCGCACCGGCGCGGCGAAGGTTTCGGCGCTGATCTCATCGGTGATCGCCACACGCGCGTGGGCGATGTCGACGCCGATTTTTTCATCCTTGTCGATTTCGGTGGGCGAGAACGTAGCCAGGTAGTCGGTCGGGTTCCAGAACCGCCCCGGCCCCCAACTCAACGTGCTGCGGCCCAGCGTGAAATCCCACGGCCCCATGTGCGCACGCAGGTAGAGGCGGTCGAGTCGATGGGTCAGCAGGTAATCCTCGTCGCGGTCGATCTCATGGTCGAGGTCGAACAGTTGCGGCACGGTCGTCGCGGGAAAGACGGCCTGCTCGATCTGCTCGCCGAAGGGCGTGTCGCCGTAAAGCTCGTCCATCTTGTAACGCAGGCGCTGGGCGTCGCCGTAACGGCCGACGGCCTCGTAATGCACGACGAAATCCAGCACGGAGCCGAAAAACATCTTCGAACGCAGGCGCACGCGGGTCGCGTTGTCCCAGAAGGTTTCGCGCGAGGTGAGGCCGAACGCGTCGTAGAGGTCGCCGCCCTGGGTCATCGAGGTGAAGGATTTGACGAAGCCCGAGGTGCGCCAGAACAGCGGACCGACCTCCACCGGCTCGATCGCCTGCGCGACCGATGCGGTCAGCAACAGAAGCAACAGCGGCGCGAGCAGTTTACGCATGGTTGTTGTTCGGGTTGTCCTCGACGATCTGCCCGTCGCGCAAGATCATCAGGCGGTGGCTGCGTTCGAGCACCATGCGGTCGTGGCTGGAAAACAGGAAGGTCATCTGCTCTTGTTCGTTGAGTCGTTCCATCAGGTCGATCAACTCGGCGCCGGTTTTGCTGTCGAGGTTGGCGGTCGGTTCGTCGGCGAGAATCAACTGCGGACGGCCGACGATGGCGCGGGCGACGGCGACGCGCTGCTGCTGTCCGCCGGACATGTCGATCGGGCGGCGGTCGGCCAATTCGGCGAGGCCGACCTTATCGAGGATATCGTTGGCGCGGCGGCGGCGTTCTTCGGCGGGCACGCCCTGCACCATCATGATGAACTCGACGTTCTCGAAGGCGGTGAGCACCGGAATCAGGTTGTAAGCCTGAAAGATGAAGCCGATGTTGTTGCGGCGCAGCGCCGAGAGCTCGGGGGCGGACATCTGCGACAGGTCGTTGCCGGCGACGCGCACCGTGCCTTCGGTGGGAGTGTCGAGCGCGCCGATGATGTTGAGCAACGTCGACTTGCCCGAGCCCGACGGCCCGGCGATGGCGGCGAACTCGCCTTTTTCGATGGTCAGGTCGATGCCGCGCAGCGCCCGTACCTGCACCTTGCCCGATTCGTAAACCTTGGTGACGTGTTCGATTTCAACGATAGCCATGTTCGCTCCTTAAGTGCTGCGCAACGTTTCCACCGGCCGCAGGCGGCTGGCTTTGTACGCCGGATACAACGTCACCGCGATGCAGGTGATCGCCGTAGCGAGTGTGGCGGTGACGACGTCTTCGAGACGCAAAAAGAAATAGATGACGCTGCTCATGCCGAACTGATTCATGCCTTCGGCCCAGCGCGACAGATCCAACCCGTATTTGCCGAGATAGGCGACCACCGCAACGCCGATGCCGTTGCCGACGATGCTGCCGACGATCGCCAGCAAAAAGGCTTCGATCATCAGCACGCCGAGAACGGTGCGCCGACGCACGCCGAGGGCGAGCATCATGCCGATCTCGCGCCGCCGTTCGTGCACGACCATCAAGAACGAGTTGGCGATGCCGAAAGCCATCGCGACGAAGAAGAAAGCGTAGAAGTACCACATGAAGGCCCCGGCCATTTCCATCATCTTGACCACCAGCGGCAATTGCTCCAGCCAGGTGGTGACGACGATCGGCTTGCCCTCGGAAGCCGGCGGCAGCGCCAAAGCGGTGACTTCGTTTTTGAGTTGCTCGGAAAACTGCGGCGACGAGGCGGTCAGCACGTACTCGGTGACCCGCCCCTCGACGGCGAAAAATTTCTGCGCGTCGGCCAACGTGACGTACGCGGTGCGCCGGTCGAACTGCATCAGGTTGGTGCGGTAAGCGCCGACGATGCGGAAGGCCGCGTCGGAGATTTCACCCAGGGCGTTGTTGCCGCGAATGATCACCCGGCGGCCGATTTTCGTTTTGAATTTTTTCAGAAATTCCTGGCCGACGACGATTTTGCCGGTCTCGCCCGGTTTCAACCAACGGCCCTCGACGATGTGGCCCGGAATCACCGATAGGTCGCCTTCGCGCGTCGGATCGGCGCCGACCAGTTCGCCCATCTCCGCTTTTTCCGCGTTGGACAGCAGCACCTGCCCGCGCACGCGCGCCCCCGCGCCCTTGGTCGTCGGAAGCGAGGACAACTGCTTCAGCAGCTTCTCGTCATCGGGCAGATTCAGTCGCACCTGCGGGTTGTCGTAATAGCCGGGCGCCTGCAACTGCACGTGGCCGACGGTGGTCGAAGTCGAGTTCTTCACCGTGTCATCGAGCCAGGCGTTGACCCAGGCCATGCTGATCAACACGCCCCAAAGGCCGATGGTGATCGCCAGGATCAAAATCAGCGTGCGGCGCTTGTTCCGCCATAAATTCCGCCAGGCCGTGATCCATAACATGCGCATGGTGAACCTCTACGTATGCCGCAACGCTTCCACCGGACGGAAGCGGGTGATTTTCCGGGCCGGGTACAGGGCGACCAGGGTGGTCACCAGCCATACCTGCAGGAAGGTTTTCAAAACGAGGCCGAGCGTCAACAGCGGGTAGATCGTCGGCTGCATGCCGTACTGCTCGTACAGATCTTCCATGCCGGTCATGTGCAGGCCGTGCGCACCGAGATAAAGCGACAGCCCGCCGCCGAGCACCAGTCCGACCAGAAAGCCCACGACCATCAGCATCTGACTTTCGACCAGCAGCGTGCCGGCGCAGGTGCGCGGTTTGACGCCGATGGCCATCATCACGCCGAATTCGCGGAAGCGTTCGAAGGCGCTCATCAAGAAGGTGTTGAGGATGCCGAAGGCCACGACCAGCAGCAGCAGAAAGATCAGCATTTTGCCCGAGGCGTTGTCGACGGCGATGCCCTGCGCGAGGCCGGGCGACACCTCTTTCCAGTCGACCACGATCACTTCCGGCTTGAGGTCGGCCAGGGCCGCGGACAATTTCGCCTGCACCTGCGGAATCAAGCGGTAGCTTTCCAGCAGCACGGCGACGGAGCTGACCCGCCCCATCATCATCATCCGGTCTTGCAACGGCTCGAGGTTCATCGCCAGCGTCGCCCGGTCCATCTCCGGTTGGCCGGTGTGCAGCACGCCGCGCACGGTGACCTTGGCCGCGGCGGTCGAGCCGTCGACGCCCTGGCCGAGAATCACCATCTTTTCGCCGAGCAATTGTTCGAACGCCGCTTTTTTCGCGTCGGCGTCGTCGCCGATGTCGGCGAACAATTCGGGGAACAGGTTCATCGCCAGCTTGTCGCCGAGGATCACGCCGTAGGGATCGGCTTCGTCGAGGAACTTGCCGTAGCGCACCATGTTCGGCAGCGAAGAGGATTTGGCCTCGCGCGCCGCGTCGGTGCCCAGCACCATCGAGCCGAAGGATTGCTCGCCGTGGGCGACCAGCATGCCGGTCATGATGCGGCCGACGGCCCCGACCACTCCGGGCGTGTCGTCGAGAATTTCATACACTTTGTCGAGATGATCGACGGTGAGGTTGATGTCGTGGTCGTCGAGGTAGCCCGGCGCCTGCACCTGCAGGTGACCGGTTTGAATCTTCACCGAGTTGTCGATCATCTGGCCGTAAGCGCCCTGCTGCAACGCGCTCATCGCCACCATGCAGAACACGGCGAAGGCGACGGCGGCGGCGCTGATGCCGGTCCGCCAGCGGTTGCGGCCCAGGTTGCGCCAGGCGATGGTCAATAGCAGTTTCACGTCAGCGCGCTCCCCGTGTCAGGTTGCGTTTGGTGAAGGTGACGCTCGGGATTTTCACGTCGAACTTGATCTGATCGAAGGTCATCTCCGTTTTGTGACCGGGTTTTTTGTGGTTGGTCATCACCACGTGGGTCGCGACCTTGCGCCCGGAGGCGACCTTCACCCGGTCGGCGGTCAACGTTTTGGCGACGTTCATGTCTTCGTCGTAATACTCGATGCGCCGTCCGATGAAATCGTCTTTGCTCACGTAGGTGACGATCTTACCCCAGACCACCGGCGCGTTGGGCTTCGGCACCAGTTCGATCTTCCAGCAATCGACGCCGTCGATCTGCTCTTCGCCGACGATCTCGTGCGTGTAGTCGACGATCATCGAATCCGCGCGCGACAACTCGTCGTTGGTGAAGTCCGAGCCCATCCAACTTTGCAGCATCATCGAGGGCGGAATTTTGATCGTCTGCTCGATGTCCGGCCGGTAGTTCCACATTTCGCGGCCCAGCTTGAGAAAGGTGACGCCCGCGTCTCGCGCCGGCGAAGTGACCAGGATGAACGCCTTCTCACGACCTTCGGTCCAGCTTTTCATCTTCACCGTACGCTCGTAGCGAGGGGTGGTGATGGTCATCGTCATTTCCGAATAGCTGGTTTTGCCGCGCATTAAATCGTCGCTGCGCTCGACGATGTCTTTCGCGGTCATTGCAGCCCACACCGCCGACCCGCAGGCCAACGCCGTGAGCAAGAGAAAAACTACCAACCGAAAAGAAAGTCGTGACATGCCATGCTCCTTTGTTACCACCGGTCGATGGAGATTCGCTCCACGCAACCGAAGCATTCGCATTTCAAGGGGTAGGTTTGTAGCACTGCCGGGGCAGACCATACCTTAGCGTTTCTTTTTGCTCAACCGCCGTTTGCGCGACGACGGTACGTTCATGATTCCGTAATTAATATCATTTGTTGTATCAACCTTTGTTTTTTCTGAAAACCCCTTCTGATCTTCGCTTCACCGGAAAAGCCACCAAACGAGTCAATTGACTCTTTTCCATGGTTTTCTCCGACTCAAATAAGTTGCATTCGACCTAAATCCTGTCGTATACTTTTTTACCAAGAGGAGATTGGCGGGAGGGGAGCAGTGCAACGCCTTTTAGCCCTTACCGTCGCGGTATTTTTATTGCCGGTGCTGCTGGCTCTGGCCTGCGCAACGCCGGACGACGAATCCCCTCGATCAAATGCCGGCCAGTCCGACCCCGCCGTTTTCGCTTTGCAAAATGAATCGACGCCGCAGCCGCCGACCGGCGAGCAGAACGTCGAGTTCGGCAACGGCCTGGTGCAGATCACCTTCTGTGCCGATACCGGCCGCATCGTGCAGGTCAGCGACTTGCGCCGCACGCCGCCGCTGAACCTGCTCGACGAACAACTTCCCGCCGGCCACCTCGCACCGGTCGAGTTGCAGGTCATCCGGCAACGGCCGATTCTGCCCGGTTACAAAACCGAGTTTTTAAAACTGCCGAAAATCGAGCCGGTCTTTACCCATCGCGACGACGCGCTGGTCATCACCTGGGATCACGCGCCGCCGCTGCCGCTGATCGAAGCGACCTGGACGGTTGCCGACGACGAGCCCGAACTGCGCAGCACTGTGCGTCTCGAACTGCGCGACGACACGATGTACACCGTCGTGCGCTACCCGATTCTGCCCGGCCTGGCTTCGCTGTCCGGTGACAAAAGCGGCGATCAATACCTGACCTCCAGCGAAGGCGGCTTTGTGCTGAACAATCCGCTGGCGTATCTCGTGGAAGACGACGACGATGCGACCAGCCTGGTTCAGCAGCGCTACCCCGCCGGCCACGGCGCGATGACGCAACTTACCGCCTACCTCGCCCCCGGAACCGGCGGCATGTTGCTGTACACCGCCGACGGCGACTTCCACGTTAAAGCCTTCACCCTGCGCCACCGTCCGCCCCAACCGACGCAAGACGACGTCACCGTCGGCTGCTGGCAGGTCGACCACTACAACGCCGACGTGCGCGACGAAGCCGGCAGCGGCGAATTCGCCGTTGACTACCCGACGGTGCTGCGCTGGCTCGATCACGGCGACTGGGCCGAGGCCGCGTCGGTCTATCGCGAATGGTCGGACCAGCAGGTGTGGGCGTCGGATCCGATCGCCGAGCGTGAACCGGACGAGCGCGCCTTTTTCAAGCAACTCGGCGCATCGATCTTCGGCCTTTCCTCGCGCATCGACCACCGGCCCTGGATCCGTGAGTTTCACAACGAGTTGGTCGAAGGCTTCGAGCACGCCCGTTTGCTGTTCGTCCCGGCGTGGGATTTTCATCCGCACAGCGTCGAGCGCACGCCTTATTTGTATTGCTTTTACCAGGGCGGCTGGCACGAGGATTACTGGCTGCCGCTGGTGGATGCGTCCTACGACAACCTCGACGAGATCCGCGGTCAGGGCGATTGGGCGATGCCTTTCCTTTACGATTTGATCATGCACAGCGAGTACCCGGGGTGGAATCACTTTACGGCCAACCCGACTTCGCAGACCGAAACCGGCTCGCCCTGGGACCAGCGGTTGCTGATCAACGCCGACGGCCAACCGGGCGGTTTCGTCTATTGGCTGCCGCGCTACCCCGGCAACACCTACACGCTGTGCCCGGCCGAACCGGAGGTCGCCGCTTTCTGGCAATGGCGCGACGAGTTGTTGATCAACCACCTCGATCCGCCGCTCGACGGGTTGTATTTCGATCTCGGCTTCGGCGTGGTCACCCTCGACTGCTTCGACCACCTCGCCGGCGCCGAACACGGCCATCCTTCCGGATCCGGCGCCTGGCTGATCGAAAGCATCCGCAACGCCCTCGACGTCGAGCGCGGTACGCCCAACCCGCGCGGCTATCGCTATGGCGCGGAAAACGCGGCCGAACCTTACGTCGACCTCGTCGACTTCCACCACCTCGGCGCTTCCGGCACCGGCCCGTTGCGCGAATGCCGACGCATCGAACAAGACGAACCGATCGATTTCTATGGTTACGATCGTTGGATCGTCGAAGGGGGCGCCGAGCACGTGCCGTTGTTTTCGTTCGTTCACCACCACAGCGGCAACGTGCGCACCGGCGGCAAGATGCAGATCAGCTACGACATCGGCGAGGTCTTTTATTGGATTGCCGGCGCGGAATACCTTTGGGGCGGCGTAGTCGAGTTGATCTACTTCAACACGCCGGTCGACTGGCTGCCCGGGCTCGACGGGCAACCTGAAGTCTGCCCCGTGCTGTCGCCCTGCGCCTTCCAGGCCAGTTGGAGCGACGGACCCAAATCGCCGCGCGGATGGTATCACGGCGACGAGGTGCGCCGCGCCGACCCCGACAAGCTGCGTTTTCTGCGCGACGCCATCGAGCTGCGCGTTGAATCGCCGGCCGCGCCCTACCTCACCATGGGCCGGATGGAACCGCCGCCGCAATTCGATCCGATGCCGATCAAACAACGCTACGAATACGATTACTACTCGGCGATCCGCGGCGTTCACTACAACCACGCCGGTTGGTGGGACGCCGCGCCGCTGCTCGTCACCGCCTGGCGGCATCCGTACGAAGAGACGGTCGCCGTGCTGCTGGCCAACACCTGGCACGAGGAAGTTGCGACGACGTTGGTAATCGATCCGGCGCGTTACGGATTCGCCGATTTCGATTTGTGGTTGGTCGATCTGGCCGGCGGCGAAGACTCGCTGTTGGGCACGGCGCTCGGCGGGGAAACGATCACCCTGCCGGTTTCGCTGCCGCCCCGTTCTTTCGCGATGCTCGAACTCGTGCCCACCCACTGAACAGCGCCAGCAAGACGATCACCGCCGCAGCAACCGCCGCGGCTTTCATCCCCGTCCACAGCGCAGTTGGATGGTAGGTGAAAATCACCCGGCTTTCGCCCGCAGGCACGGCCACCGCGCGGAAGGCTCCGTTGGCCGGGTAGATCTCGACGTTGTGCGAGTTGACGTCGGCGCGCCAGTTGAAATCGTAGCGCTCGGTGACAACCAGCCACCCCGGCGTGGTCGTGTCCACCCGGTATTCCTGCCGCGTCGGCGTGCGCTCGAGCTCGCGAACGCTCGCCCAGGGTTTTTGCTCGCCCGGCGGAACATCGGCGGCCGCCGCCCCTGCTCCCATCGTGCTCGGCGTGAGCACCACGACGCGCTTCAAATCGACATCGCCGACACGACCGTCGCGGTAGCCCGACCAACGGCTGCCGTCGACGAAGCGGGCACGCGGAAAGGCGTTCATGTTTTCATAGAGAAAGAGTCCCGCATGTTCGGCGCGTTTGACCAGCGCCGGTTCGCCGTCGATTTCGCGCTGCGACAACACAAAAGGCGCGGCGAGAAAATCGGTCTTGCCCGCGATCAACGGCGCGGCGGTGAGAAACGGCTGAATCGCCGCCGACGCGTCGAAGGGGTTGAGACCGTAGTTGGTGTGTTCGCGCAGCGCATCGACGGTGTCGCGCAAATACGGATCGATCATCGAGCTGTAGGCGTGCAGGTCTTCGACGCCGTCGACCTTCAGCGCCTCCATCGTGTACAGCCGCCCGTCGCGCAGCCAGCCCCAGCGATCGCCGACGCGCAGCACGCGCTTGTCGCTTCGCGTTGCGGTCAGCACCTGGGTGATCGGCGTTTCGCGGTAGAGCTTGCGCGTGTCGATGCGTTCGGACGACACCGCCGCCCGGCCGAACACCTCCAGCGCCAGCACGATCGCCAATAGCAACGCCAATCGGTTCGCGTCGACCTTCTTGCGTCGCAGCCACAACCCGGCCAACGCCAGCGCGGCGAACATCGGCGGCACGAGGTGGCGCACCGAAAAGGCCGAGCGTTGCAGCACCAGCATGGCCAGCAAGCCGAGCAAAAAGAACACACCCCAGCCGGCGGCGACCGGCAGCAGCTTGTCGTTCTTGCTGCCGACTTCGCCCAGGCTGCGCACGGCCAGCCAACACAGCGCCACGCCCGCGACCGACCAGACCCGCGACGGCTCGAAATTACCGAAGCCGGGCAATGCCGCGAACAGCACGCGCGCCGGCGTCATCCGCATCGAGGTCAGCAGGCCGATAAGCAGCACCGCCAGCCAGAACCAGTCGCGCCGATCTTTCTTGCCGACCAACATAAAAGCCAGCGCCAGCGACCACGCCGCCACGCCGTAGGCGACCGTCGCCGCGTGCATCTTGACGCCGTAGTCGGCGAACGCGCCCGGCGCGAACGAGGCCAGCACCTGCTGCGGCGTCAGCAGCAGCCCGGCGAAGGCCGACCACATATCGTAACCGCCGCGCAGCATGTCGATTTCATCCAACAACGGCAGCAGCCGCGCCGCGCCCAGTGCGAATCCCAACACGACAAACGCCAGCGCCAGCACGGGCGAGGTCAGCCGCTGCGACCGTTTCACCGGCGCTTTCGCCGTCGCCAGCAACGTGTAGATGCCGGCGAAGAATAAGGTGTAGACAAGGTATTGCAGCATGCCGGCGAGGATCATCATCCCCACCGCCAGCGCCCCGAGCGCGACCGCCCCCGCCCGGCGCGGACGTTGCGCGAACAGGCCGTCGACCGCGACGAACACCAGCGGTACCCAGGCGGCGGTTTGCGAAAAATAGGGATAAAACAGGTAGCGCAGATTCAGCCCGCCGAAAGCCAGCGCCAACGCCCCGGCCCAGGCGGCGACCGGCTCGGCGTCGGATCGGCGCAGCAGCGCGTAAGCGAAAAAGTAGGCCAGCAAAAACGCCAGCGCCGTGTCGGCCAACAGCGCCGCCCAGGGCGGCAGCGTCAACGCGGTGACCAACGTGGTCGGGTAAATCACGTAACTGCGGATCGGATAATCGGCCGAGCCCGCGCCGCTGTAGGGATCCCACGTCGGCCAGCGGCCCGCGCGCAATTCGTTGACGTAAAAATGCAGCTTGGGCAGCGCCTGGGTCAGGTTGTCGCACTGCGGCCCGGCCACCCCGACCGGCACCGCGTGACCAACGGCGTGCCAGCCGAAGTAGAGCAGCATCAGCGCGAGCGCCGCCAGGTGCAGCCAACGCGCCGTCGTGTTGTTTTGCGGATCATGCATTGCGACTTAGCTTGCCATCGGCCGCGCGAAAAACCAAGCGTCAGATGAGATCGAGTTGCGCCGCCTCGCTTTGCGCGACCAACGCGGTGTGGTCGACGATCATGCCGTCGGCCAGCAGATGCCGCACCGGTATGCCTTGCGCGGCGAGTTCTTCGCCGATCGCCCAGAAGCGGTGGCAGCGCAACGGATCGCGTTCGGCGCAAAGCAGCGCGCAGGGTTCGGGGAAACCCTGCTTGAGCCGGTCGATGCCCGCCTGAAAACGCGGCAGCGCGCGGAGTTCGCGCCAGGTGTCGGTGGCGAAGGGTTTGCCGAGCAGGCCGCCGAGCAGGTCGCCCAGCCAGGCGTAGCCGATGCCCGCCCGCGTCAACGCGCCTTCCAGGCTTTCGCGCCCGAACTGCGGATGCCGCCGGCTGCCCGGCCGCGCGCGCACGTCGACCACCTGCGCCACGCCAGCGCCGCGCAGCAGGTCGATCAACTTGTCCAGCGTGTGGTCGCTGTGACCGACGGTGAAAAATTCCATCGCCCCTGCTTACACCATCGCCGACCGCGCAGGCAACGCCCCGCCTTGCCGCCGCCGCGCATCGGTGCTAGGGAAATAATATGAAAAAACTGATTCCGCTTTTGTTGCTGACGTTGTTGGTGGTCGCCGCCTGCGCCAAACCGGCGCCGACGCGGCCGCTCGATCCGGCTTACCGTTTCCGCCCCGGCGACACCTACGAGCTGACCTTCGCCGAGCGCCTGCGCCACGATCCGCAAACCCAACGCATGCACGTGGTCGAGCAGGCGACGCTGGCGCGCTTCGATCTGCGCGTGATCGCGGTGCGGGCCGACGGCGCGGCGCACCTGCTGCTGACGCCGACCTTCGGCCAGGTGCGGCGCGGAGCGCACGGCCGCCCGCCGATCACCTATGAAATCAGCGCCCATCGACCGCGCGACCCCGACGACCGCTCGACCGGCGCGCGCTATTTGCGCGCTTTCACCGCCGCCGCGCTGCACGTGGTCGTCGACGCCGAAGGCCGTTGGCTGCGAGACTTCGCCGGCCTCGAAGCGCCCGCCGATTTCCTGTCCCGCGACGAGTGGAAAAAAACGGAAGGGCTGATCGTCTACCCCAACGATTTCTACCCCGGCGTGCCGCCGACGCTGCTGTCGGTGTACATACCCGGCGACTGGCGCAGGCTTCCGACCTGGAACCAACGCGGCAACCTCACCGTGCATCCGCCGATGTCCGGCTACATCCCCATTGAATGGACGACCGGCATCACCAAGCGCGAGGGCACGCTGCTGACTCTCACCGGTCAGGCGAAGCAGGTCGGCAAAGCGGTGACGCGGCCGGTGCTCGGCATCGTCGCTCAGGGCGACCGCACCCTCGGCCTGCAGTTCGGCACAGCCGATTTCGAAGCGCGCTTCAACCTCGAATGGGGCATGCCGCTGGAAAGCCGCGTCGAATACCAATGGCTTTCGACCCGCATGGTCGACGGCGTCGGCGAGGTCCTCAGCAAAGACGGCCAGGTGCTTACGGCCAAGCTGCGCCGGAAGTAGCGACATTAGTCTTTAGTCTTTTGTCATTAGTCCTTAGGAACAACGAGGACTGAAGTCCTGGGCGTTTCAAAAATGTCATTTCGACCGAAGCGGAGCGGAGCGGAGAAATCCCTTTCCTTCTTCACCGAAAGGGATCCCTCCAATCGTAACGCTAGTGGCGTTACTCCGTCGGGATGACAGTTTCCGCCCGTCATTAATCATTAATAATTCATCATTCATAATTTAATAATCAAACGGGTGCTTGCGGAAGGCGATCCAGCCGACGAAGAAGAACAGGCCGCAAATCGGGCCGGCCAACAAGATGCCCCAGGGATTCGACGCCGAGCCGCCGAGGTAGGCGACCATCAGCGGCACCATCGCGCCGGCGACGCCCGCGGCGAACTTGGTGATCAACCCTTCCATGCCGTTGTACATCGCTTCGCGGCGGTAGCCGGTCAACTGCTCGTCGTAATCCATGATGTCGGCGATGATCGGCCGCGGCAGCACGATCGCCGCGCTGACCGGGTAGAAGGCCAGCACGAACAGGCCGATGCAGTGGGCGAGCATCACCGCCGAGGCGGTCATCTCGACGCCGAACAGCCCGGCGACGGCGGCGATGATCCAACCGATGAACGGCGCGTGCATCACCAACGCCAGCAGCGGAATCTGAATCGCAAACCACAGCAGCGCAATCAAAAACACCTTTTTCTTGCCGTACTTGTTCGACAGGTACGCCGTCAGCGGGAAGAACAGCGCGGCGATGATGATGATCACGCCCTGCAGCGCGCCGGCGATGCCCTCGCCGTAGCCCATGATGCGGATCACCATGAACGGGATCATCGCGATCAGCACGTCGATGCCCAGCCGCAGCAGCGACACGGTGATGATGTAGGGCCAAAAGCCCGGGTTCTTCGTGCACTCTTTCGCCGCGGTGAGGAAGTTGAAGGTCACCGGCTTGGTCAAATTTGCCGGCCGTTCGCGCACGGAGATCACCGAGAACCAGAAGGTGATCATCATCATGATGCTGATGATAACCGCGCCGGTTTTGTAACCGTCGGCCAGCACGATCGGGCCGATGGTCACGCCGCCGGCGAAGACCTCGAACAGGATGCCGATGACCAGCGAAGCCAGCAGCATGCCGACCACGTCGGCGTAAGACATGTAGGTCGAAACGACCACGCGTTCGTCTTGGTAAGGCGTGATCTCGGGCAGCAGCGAGAGGTAAGGCGCAACGACGGCGGTGTAGAAAAACCAGATGCCGGTCAGCGAAACGCCAAGCCAGATCGCGTTGAGCCAGGTGGCATGGTCGTCGGGCGGGAACCACATCATGATGGTGAACAACGACAGCAGCGGCGCGCCGATCACCACCCACGGAATGCGGCGTCCCCAGCGCGTTTGCCAACGATCGCTGAAGTAGCCGACGAGCGGATCGGCGATCGAGTCGACCAGGCGCCCGAAAAAGTTGAGGAAGGCGATCGCGCCGGCGCCGACCAGCATGATCGTTTCTTCGCTGCCCTCGGCCACCGGCCGGCCGGTGTAGTAGAAGATCATCCAGCCGACGACCAGCCCCGGCGTCAGGTTGACGCCGACCTCGCCCACGCTGTAGGTGAACTTCTGCCAGAAATTGAGGACTTGCCCCTTTTTCATCGCCTGAGTGGAATTCTCGCTCATGCCCGCCTCGCCTTTTTAATGAACCACAGAGACACAGAGATTGAAAACGTTTGTCATTCTTTTTTGCCGCTACGTCAAGTCAAAACGACACCTCGCGCTCCGGCGCGTGAGTCTTTACCCTTGAAATGGATCAACAAACCGGAGGCAAACCGGTGCTGACCGATTCCACAACTCCCGGCCCCATTCTCCCGTCTATTGCATCCAGGCGGGAAACCGGTCAAAAAGGAATCTGAGAAAAAGAAACGGAGCACCGCCATGAAACACATCATGCTTTTACTCGCCGTGCTGCTGGCGGCCGTGGTCGCCCAGGCCGACGAACTGGAAGACCGCGCCGCCGACTTCGAGCAATGGTTCAACGACTATCACGTCTCGCCCTACGGCGGCACCGGCTACGTCTACTTCACCGAACCGGGCAGCTTCGAAATCGAACGCTACTCCTTCAGCGACTCGACGATCTGGACCGGTGCGTACCTCGCCGCCGAAGCTTTCCGCTATGCGGTCACCGGCGACGCCGAGGCCAAGGCCAACGCCATCCGCACCGTGGAGGCGCTCGACGCGCATCTGCAGGTCACGCAGGTGCCGGGCTTTATCGCGCGTTTTGCCGGGCCCGACGAGCCGCCCTGGAACAACGGCTACACCGGCCACGACCGCTACGTGCAGGGCACCGGCGAGTGGGAAGGCAGTTTTTGGATCAACAACACCAGCCGCGACCAATACACCGGCTGGTTTTTCGGCATGGCCATCGCCTACGATTTGATCGACGACGAAGACACGCGCGAGATCATCCGGCAGGACGTGCGCGAGGTGATCGACGAACTGGAAGCGGACCGGTATTGGATCATCGGCGAGAACGGCCGGCCGACCGACGCGGGACCGCAGGTCGGCGCGCTGATGCGCTGCGACTGGCACCTGATCGCCGCGCACGTGCTGGATGAGCCGGAATATTGGGAAGCTTACCTCGACCGCTACGCGTGGGATCAAAACTGGTTTCAGCTCAGCGCTTTTTCGGTTTACAACAAGTACGACGAGTATTACGGCTTCAACCTCAGCCACATGACCTTCTTCAACCTGTTCCGCCTCGAACGCAATGCAGAGCGCCGCGCGATGTACCTCGATGTGTTCCACGACAAGATCCGCTGGCTGGTCGAGTTCACGCACAACGTGTTTTTCGACGAGATCTACCTGGCCAACTGCGAACGCGCCGGCGAGTGCCGCGAGTACAACGATTCTCTGACCGACCTGCAAACACAGATTCTCGACTTTCAGGACCCGCCGGTGCGCGAGGTGCCGCTGGAGATCCCCGAGTGGCCGCTCGATCCGTTCAGCGTGTTCATGTCCGACCTGATCGACCTGCTCGGCATCCGCGAGTTGATCGACATCGAATACCAGACGCTCGACCCGCGGCCGGTGAAATGGCGTTGTCCGCGCAGCTTCATGTGGCAGAAGACGCCGTACAACATCGACTGTCCCGGCGGCGACGGCACCGAGGTCTATCCGGGCATCGATTACCTGCTGGCTTACTGGATGGGGCGCTACTACAACCTGATCGAGCCGGGCAACCCGAACGACATCTATTGGCCGCCCGACGAAGGCGACGACGACACGGTGATCGACGACGACACCGTCGATGATGACGACGACAACGACGACAACGACGACGTCACCCCCGACGACGATGACAATGACGACATCGCCGACGACGATGATAATAATGACGACTTCGACGATGATGACGACGATGACGACGATGGGTGCGGTTGCCAGGCATAATGCCTGGACCTGACATCCGGATTTCGACTTCGATGTTTGAGTTTGTCCCGCTTCCGAAGAATCCGTTTATCCGCCCCACTGCGGGAAGGTGGCGTAGTAGAGGGCTTCGTCGTCGGTGTAGATCATGTGCACGTCGCCCTGCCCGTCGACGCCGATGATCTGGTTGGGGAACATGATGCGGGAAATGCGGTCGATAAAAGCCAAGCGCCATTCGCCGTTGACGTTGGTCAGATAGCGCATCCGATCCAGCGCCAGGTTGTCGTAGGCGATGTGCGAAGCGCCGTCGCCGTCCAACGCCAACGACAACGCAGCCGCGCCCACGCCCCAACTGGAAGCGAAATCCATGATCTTTTCGCTCGGCCAACTGCCGTCGCCGCGCGTCGCGTAATACAGCCGGACGTTGCCGAAGGCGAGGTGCGGTTCGCCGTCGGGCGCCGTCGCCATCGTGAAGTGCTGCCCGATGGACGGCTCCGCGCCGACTTGCTCGACCGTCCAACTGCCGCCGTCATTGACGGCGACGTTGATGTAGTAGTTGTTGAAGTTGTAATAGGCGACAAAGACCCGGCCGTCATTGTCGACGTTGATCGCGATGTTGGTTTGGCTGGAAGAGGTGGCGGGGTCGCCGGCTGCTTCGATCGTTTCCACCGACCAGGGGCCGGAAGCGGTAGTGGCATAGACGATGCCGCTTTGCAGCGCCATGACGTGCAGCGCGTCTTGATCGTCGACGGCCATGGTGACGCCGAGGCCGTTGAAATAGCCTTCGGCCACCGTTTCAACATCCCAGCCTTCCTCGCTTTGCCGCGCCACGTTGAGATTATGCTGCATACTGTCGTAGTAGGCGATCCAGACGTTCATCTGCGAATCGACAACCAGACCGATGTTGCCGCCGTAGAAGTTTTCGCAGACCGTTTCGGTTTCCCAGCCATTTGCGGTGAGTACGCCGTGGTGCAGTATCCTGGCGTCCATGTCGTAGTAGGCGATGTGCGGGCGACCGTCGCTGTCCAGCGCCAGGGTATAATTCCAGCCGACCTGCGCGCCTTCCGCCACCGTTTGCGTCGTCCAGACGTCGTCGGCTTTTTCCGACAGGCGCAAGCGCTCGTCGCCGAAATCGTAAAAGGCCACGCGCGGTTCGCGGCCGGCGCTGAACGAGGCCGAGACGAAGCCGTAATCGGTTGTGCCGGCGTTGATGTCGATGACTTTCTCATCGAGTTCGACCTCGTCGATCAGCGTGTACACGCGCAGTTGCATCGCCTCGGCTTTTTCGGCGTCGTCGGACTCGACGAAATAGGCCAGGGCCAGGCCTTCGCCGTCGTCGGTCACCGCCAGGGAAAAGTAACGGGTGCAGTAATCTTCGACCCACAGCAGCCCCGCATCTTTGCTCGCGCTTTTATCGCCGTTGACGGTTTCGTAGGCCAGGTCGTAGCCGTCGCTGTAGACGATGTGAATCGTGCCCGCCGCATCCGCTTCGATTTGCGGGTACACCGGCCCGTCTTCCGAAGAGTTCAGTTTTTCGCTTTCCCATGCGCCGCCGGCGTCGGTCGCGTAGATCGTTTTGTAAATGTAGTAGGTGCTTTGCTCTTGAATGTAATCCGCCTTCAGATAAACGACGTGCGCATCGCCTTGTGCGTTGAGGGCGATGTCGCCGCCCATGGTTTCGGTTTCCGCCGCGCACAACGTTTCGATCGTCCACGAGCCGCCTGCGTTGACGGCGTAGTACATTCCGCCTCTGCGTTCGCCGTCTTCTTCGTCGAGGTAGGTGCCGGTGTAGACAATGTGCGCCGCGCCGGCGTCGTCTACGGCGATGGCCGTCGACTCGCCGCCGTCGCCGACGGTTTCGGTCTGCCACGAGCCGCTTTCGTCGGTGGCGTATTTGACCTTCAGCGATTGCGCCTTCACGTAGGCGACGTGCAGGTTGTCTTCATCGTCGATGGCGATCGACGGCGCCTGCGCCGACTGGGCGATGATCCGCTCGTCGACGACCGCACTTTCGGAGATGCGATAGATGTGCAGTTCGCGGCCTTTTACCGCGGCGATGACGAGGTCGCCGTCGGAGGTGGTCACGCTTTGCAAGCCCATGCGGCCCGGGATGCCGCCGCCGACGCGGGAGATGGTCAGGCCATCGGGCGACGGTTGTTCTTCCAAAAGATCGTTATCGTCGTTGTCGTCGTTGTTGTCGTCGTTGTCGTCGTTGTCGTCGTTGTCGTCGTCATCGTCGCCGCAGCCGGCGCACAAAAACAAAAGTGCAGCCGATAACAAAATTAAAAACAAAATTCGTTTCCACATCGTATTCCCTTTCTATTCGCCCCATTGCGGGAAGGTGGCGTAATAGAGGGCTTCGTCATTGGCGTAGATCATGTGCACGTTGTTTTGCCCGTCGACGTCAATAATGTTGTTGGAGTATTTAAAGCACCATGCAATCCGGTCGATGTACGCCCGTCGCCAACCGTCGGCGGTTTGCATCAGGTAATCGATGTGCGCGTTACCCATATGGTTGAAAGCCAGGTGCGCCATGCCGTCGCCGTCCAGCACCATCGATAATTCCTGGGCGCTTCCGCCGCCGAGTCCGGAGTACTTCAGCTCTTCCGTACTTATCCAGAGGTCGTTTTGGTAGACGGCGTAATTCAAGTAGTGGGGGCCGTAGGCCAGGCGTGGGTCGCCGTTGGGGTTCGAGGCCATAGAGAATATTCCGCTGCTTATTTCATCCGCGACCACTGCTATCACCCATTCGCCGTTTTCTTTTATGGCCGTATTGAGGGTATGTTCGTCTTGATTGTAATAGGCGATAAACACCCGTCCTTGATCGTCAACGGCAATGCCGAGGTTGGCAAACGACGACGTGTAGAGCGAATCGCCGGCGATTTCGACTTCTTCGCTTTCCCAGGCGCCGGAAGCATTGGTGGCGTAATAAAGTCGGCCGCTTAGGTACGCCATGTGTAGCGCATCGTTTTCATCAATAATCAGGGCAACGCCATGGCTGCCGAAATTCCCGTCGACCACATTTTCCTTGTCCCAGCCGTCCGCGGTTTTCCGGGCCACGATGATGTCTTCGCCTGCATAGGCGAGCCAGACGTTCATTTGCGAATCGACCGCCAGGCCGATTCCCCCGCCGTAGAAGGTTTCGTCCACCGTTTCGATTTCCCAGCCGTTTTCGGTTCGCTCGCCGTAGCGCAATTCACTCTGAGCCAGATGGTGAAACGCCACGTGCGCGCCGCCTTGGGCATCGCCGGCCACTGCATAATAAACGCCGGACTCTTCGTTTTCCGTCAGCGTGTTTACCGACCATGTTTCTGCGGGCTTTTCGGCGACTTCCAACAACCTCGATTTCGGGTTGTAGAAAACGACGGCGGGGTTGCCCTCGGCATCATACAGCGCCGTGAGTGGGGCATATGTTTCGGTGAAGTAGCCGACTTCCACGATGACTTCCTCTTCCCAGTCGGATTCTTGATAAACGGTCCAGCGTAACTCCCTTGCATAACCGTCGTCGGGGTCGTCGGTACGCGCATAAAAGGCGATGGCAATGTGTTGCCCGTCGTCGGAAACGACGAGCGAAGAATATTCCGCATTATTGTCATCGAGATCCAACGGCGTGATGTCATTTTTTTTCGTTGCGCTGCGCGTTTGGTATCCACCGTGGCCGTACAGGTGAATCGTGCCGGTCGCATCCGCTTCGATTTGCGGGTATCCGAAACTATCTTCCGAACTACCCAGAGTCTCCCATTCCCACTCTCCCCCGGCGTTGGTTCCGTAGAACGTAGCGTAAACGTAATAGGTGCTTTGCTCCTGCATATAATAGGAATCGAGGAAAACAAGATGTACGTGACCTTGCGGATCGAGCGCGATGTCCGCGCCGAGGGTGTCGATGTCCGTATTGTACAACGTTTCGGTTGCCCAGGAGCCGCTTGTGTTGGTGGCGTAGAACAAGCCGGCGTTCACTTCGCCGTCTTCTTCGTCGAAAGAAGCCATGTTGAAGGCGATGTGCGCCGCGCCGCCGTCGTCCATGACGATGGCGGTAAACGAGCCGCCGTCGCCGATCGGTTCGCTCTGCCAGTTTCCGCTTTCGTTGGTCGCGTAATAAAGCTCGAGCGTGTTCGCGTTCACATAGGCGACGTGCAGGTTGCCCTCGGCGTCGGTGGCCAGCGAAGGGGCTTGCGCCAGTTCGGCGATGATCTGGTCGTCGGCGATCGCCCCGCCGGCGATGCGGTAGATACGCAGCGCGCGCCCGCCCACGGCCGCCGCGTACAGTTCGCCGCCGGGCGTAAACACGGCCTGCAGGCCCAACCGGCCCGGAATGCCGCCTTCCAACCGCTCGATGATCAGGCCGTCGGGCGACGGTTCTTCTTCGCAAACGGCGCCGGTATGACTGTCGTCGTCGTCGTCGGTGTCGTCATCGTCGTCATCGACATCGTCGGGATCGTCGTCGTTGTCGTCGTTGTCGTCGTCATCGTCGCCGCAGCCGGCGCACAAAAACAAAAATGCAGCCGATAACAAAATTAAAAACAAAATTCGTTTCCACATCGCGGTTCTCCCTTTAAAAAATGAAAAAACTCAAAACCAAAACAAAGTATAGGTCGATAGAGTGTTATTTGACAAGTTGATTTCACGGCCGGCCGGTTGCGCAACATTTCTGTTACGACCCGCAACTTGACAAGCCCCGGCGCGGCGGGTCATCGTCGAAAGCGAGCGCAAAACGGGAGCAAACAATGAAAAACATGCTTTGGTTGATCGTGCTGTCGGTGGCTTTGTCGGGCTGCTTCGGCCTGGCCTGCGATGACGACGATGATGATGACGACAACGATGCTTCGCCGGATGACGACACCACGTCCGACGACGACACATCCGACGACGACGCCACGCCCGACGATGACGACGCAACGCCGGACGACGACGACACCGCAGAGTGCGACGACGGCGATACGTACTGCTCCGAAGACGCGCGCGAGCGCTACGAGTGCGTCGACGGCCAATGGCAGCTCGCCGACGATTGCCTCGCCGACTACGGCCAGTTGTGTGAAGACGGCGCCTGCGTCGATCCGTGGACTTACGGTTCGCCGGTCTTCGACGACTGCGCCGACGACCCGAACGCGACGACGATGTCGCTGGCGGAAAAAGCGGCGTACTACGATGAAATCGCCGCGCGGCTGCACATTCATCCCGATCACAAACGCATCCACCACGTGACCATCGCCGAAGGCACCAACGAAGAGGACGCCACGTACGAAGACGTCATCGACTGGCACACCGGCGAAAACGACGGCCTCTGGACCGGGTTGTACATCGCCGCCCAGGCGTTCCGCTACGCCGTCACCGGCAGCGAAGACGCGCTCGACGTGCTGCGCGTGATGATGGATGGCATGGAAGACGGCATGCGCATCACCGGCGTGTCGGGCTTGTTCACGCGCGAGTTCATCACGCCGGGTATCGACGGCATGAACTGCCCGAGCGACCCGCAGCGCTACGTGCCCAGCGCCGATAAAAAAGACAACAAGTGGGTGAAGGTCGACACCGACGGCACGATTTTAATTTACGACGACGACGGCGCCCAGTGGGTGCGCACCGACCACACCGTGCCCGAACGCTTCGCCGACTACTGCTGGCTCGACAACATTTCGCAAGACGAATACGCCGGGCACATGCTGGCGCTGGCCGCGGTGTACCGGTTGGTCGACGACGAAGATGTTCGCGACAAGGCGGCGCAACTGGCCGAAGAGGTCGCCGAGCATTTGATGGTCAACGACATGGCCTTCGTCGATTGGGACGGCCGCATCACCGAGCACGGCCGCTTCTGGCTACTGGCGCTGACCGACTTTCCCGGTTTCAACGCGCTGATGGGTTTGAACTTCGTCAAAATCGGCACGGTCGCTTCCGGCCGCGAAGACTTGCTGGACTACTACGACAACTGCCTGCTGCAGAAAAACGGACCGAACGACTGCATCGACCAATACCTCACGCCGCCGATGGATTACGCCGAGTGGCTGTGGCTGATCGGCATGTACATCGGGCGCGACGGTTGTAAGTCGAACTGGAACAACCTGGCGATGGCCTTCAGCAACGTCTTTCCGCTGATCTGGTACGAGTACGAATTCGAGCTGCGCATCCGTTTGCAGAACCTGCTGGAAAATAAAATCTTCCATAACAAAGACAACGAACGCGAGATGAGCAAACAGCACAACGCCGGCTGGTCGATTTTTTACGCGTCGATGAAAAACGTCGCGCCGGGTTCGACCGGGCAGGACATCGAAGCGGTCGAGGATGCGATCTGCACCCTGCGCCAATTTCCCGAATCCAAGGCGATGCCGACGCTGGAGGTGGGCGAAGAATTGTTCCCCACCGATCCGACCTGCGAAAGCCGCTTTTCCGGCGAGTACCTGACTTACGATCCGGTGCCGGTGTATCTGCGCTGCCCGGCGACGTTCACCTGGTGGAGCAACCCCTACGAGCACCAGTTCTGCACGGCGAATCCGCGCTACATCAAGCAACCCGCCGACTACCTGCTGCCGTACTGGATGGGCCGCTACTTCGGCTACATCGAGGAGGATTGGTAGTAGCTAATTGAATGGCCGAAGAATGTCTTTATCAGGATCTGTCGACCGGCTTGTGATCCCTTGAAAAATATTCCTTGGTCAGTTTGGCCACCACTCCGGACAAAAGAAGGATGCCGATCAAATTCGGCACGGCCATCAACGCGTTGGTGATGTCGGAGATATTCCAGACCAGTTCCAGCTTGATCGTCGCACCGACCGGAATCAGGAAAACGTAAACGAGGCGGTAGATCATCACCGACTTGGAACCGAAGATGAACTCGGTGCTGCGGTCGCCGTAGTACGACCAGGACACCACCGTCGAATAGGCGAAGAACACCAGGCCGAAGGTGACGATGTACTTGCCGACGCCGGGTAGTGCGGTGTTGAAAGCGTGCGAACTTAATGAAGCGCCGGTCAACGCGACGCCGGCGCTGTCGGTGATCTGCCATGCGCCGGTTACCAGAATGACCAGGGCCGTCATCGTGCAGATGATCAGCGTGTCGATCAGCGGACCGAGCATCGCCACCAAACCCTCGCGCACCGGCTCTTTGGTTCGCGCCGCCGCGTGGGCCATCGGCGCGCTGCCCAGGCCCGACTCGTTGGAGAACACGCCGCGGGCGATGCCGTAGCGCATGGTCAGAGCAACCGTGCTGCCGAGGAAGCCGCCGGCCGCCGCGGTCGGGTTGAAGGCGTGGTAGAAAATTAAACTGAACGCCGCGGGAATCCGCTCCCACAGCAGCATGAGAATCAAGATCGCGCCCATGATGTAGATCACGCTCATCAGGGGCACGATACGTTGCGCGACTTTGGCGATGCGCTTGATGCCGCCGATGATGACCAGCGCGGTCAGAAACGCCATCGCCAGGCCGGTCACGATTTTCGGCACGTGGAAGTTGTCGAGCAACGGATTGGCCACCGAGTTGGCCTGCACCATGTTGCCGATGCCGAACGAGGCGATCATGGCGAAAAAGGCGAACAGCCAACCCAACCATTTCCAGCCGAGTCCCATCGAAATGAAATACATCGGACCGCCGGAGACCGATCCGTCTTCATGCTCTTTGCGGTAGCGCACGGCGAGCAGGCACGACGAATATTTCAGCGACATGCCGAACAGCGCGGTGACCCACATCCAGAAAACGGCGCCCGGTCCGCCCGCGGCGATCGCGGTGGCGACGCCGGCGATGTTGCCGGTGCCGATGGTCGCGGACAGGGCCGTGGAAAGCGCCTGGAAATGGGTGATCTCGCCGGGGTCGTCTTTTTTGTCGTACTTGCCGGAGATCAACTGCCAGGCGTGACCGAGCCGGAAAAGCTGAATCAGTTTCAGCCTGATGGTCATAAAGATTCCGCAGCCGACCAGCAGCGGAATCAGAAAGTACGGACCCCAGATGAACGAATCGACTTTGACGACCAGTTGGTTGAAAGCCTCCAAAACGACCCCTTAGCGTGGATGGATTGAAGAACGGAATCTGCGGAATTTTTATTGTTAGCGCGAATCGTATCTTTGTCTTGTGTTGAAAGCAAACGAAGTAAACCGCTGAAGCGGGACAAACCTTTTATACAGTGACGGCCGCCCATTCTCGCGCCGAGCAAAACAATGCGTCGATGGCCTGCATGTTCGCCACGGCGTCGGCGATGGGTCTGGCGGGCGCGGCTTCGCCGTTGGCGACGGCGACGAATTCCTCGACTTCCAATTGGTAGGAATTGGCCGGCGGGACGCGGATCGTTTCCGGCGCGTGGTCCGCACGGTTGAGAACGATGTCGGCCGCTTCGTCGCCGGGAATCCAGGGGCTCGGCAGCACGATCGATCCTTCGGCGCCTGCGATCTCCGCGCGATGTCTTTCGTAATTGGTGATGCTGGTTTCGAAATGAGCCAGCACGCCGCCGGGAAATTCAAGCAAGCCGACCATCGTTTCGTCGACCTGTTTTCGCTTTTCCAAAGCGCACACGCGCACCGGTTCGCTTCCCGCGATCATCCGCGAGAAATCGACGCAATAGCAGCCGACGTCCATCAACGCTCCTCCGCCAAGTTCGCTTGATGCGGGATTCGCCGCGGGGTCGTCGAGCATGAAAGTGAATTGGCTGTGCAGCGTCTCGACCCGGCCGATAACGCCGCTTTGTATCAATTCAAAAATGCGATTCCACTGCGGGTGAAAGCGATACATCATGGCTTCGGCGACGTGCAGCCCGTTGCGTTCGGCGGCGTCGGCAATTGCCTGCGCCTCTTGCGCGTTTAGGGCGATCGGTTTTTCGCACAGCACGCAATGCCCCGCGTTCAGCGCCTCGACCGTCCAGCGGGCGTGCAGGCTGTTGGGCAGCGGATTGTAAATCAGATCCACCTCGCCGGAGCGCAGCAGGTCCGCGTACGAACCGAACGCCAGCGGAATGTCGTGCTCGCCGGCCCACCGCTCGGCCTTGTCGATATCGCGGCTGGCGACCGCGCGAAGCTCGCCGCCGTCGCCTTCTCGAATCCCCCGTATGATCTCCCGCGAGATTTCCGCCGTCCCGAGAATTCCCCACCGGTAACGTTTGCCCACCTTGCTCCTCCGTGTTTCGTTTTGATCAGGCTGCTGACTTACGGGGTATTATAGACGTGTTTGAGCATTCGTTCTTCGTCTTGTTCCGTTTGGCAGTCGATTCCCCGGCCGTATCTCGACGCTGCCCGCGTCGCCGCGTTATACTGCGCGCAAATCAACCGAAGGAATCGCCGCGCATGACCGATCAATTGACCGGGCAAGTACGCCGCGTCGTCTACCGCAACGACGAGACCGGCTACCTCGTCGCCACCTTCGCCCCCGAGGGCGGCAAGGCGCGGGTGACGATCGTCGGGCGGCTGCCGGGCATCGCCGCGGGCGAAACGATGATCTGCCGCGGGCGGTGGGAACAAAACGCCGAGCACGGGCGGCAGTTTCGCGTGTTGTCGTTTCAGACGACGCGTCCCAGCGGGGCGGAGACGATCCGGCGTTACCTCGGATCGGGCTTGATCAAAGGCATCGGCCCCAAGTTGGCCGGGCAACTGGTCGATCACTTCGGCGACAAGACCCTCGACGTCATCGAGAACAAACCCAAGCGCCTGCGCGAAGCGCCGGGCATCGGCAAGGCGCGCGCCGAGCAGATCGTCGAGGCCTGGGAGAAAAGCCGCGACATGCGCGAATTGGGCCTGCTTTTGGAAGAAGCGGGCGCACCGCGCTCGCTCAACGCGCGCATCGCCCAACGCTTCGGAGACCGCGCCGCCAGGCAGGTGCGCGAGAATCCCTACCTGCTGGTCAGCGAAATCCGCGGCGTCGGCTTTCTCACCGCCGACCGCATCGGGCGCCGCCTCGGTCGCGCAGAGGACGACCCCGAGCGGCTCCGCGCCGGTTTGCTGCACACGGTCGAACAGGCCGTTTCCGAGGGCCACACCGCCGTGGCGATCGAAGAAACCGTCGCGCGCGGGGCGACGCTGCTTAGCGTCGGACAAGATTTGCTCGACCCGGTCGTCGAGCAGTTGATCGGTTCGGGCCGGTTGCGCCGCGACGAGTTGGACGGCGTCGATGTTGTCGCGCCCGCCGGGTTGGCCGTCGCCGAGCAGCGCCTGGCCGACGCGGTCGTTGCGATCATGCAGGCCCCGAGTCGCTTCCGCCAGATCAAGCGCGACAAGGCCATCGACTGGGTGGAAGAGCGCCTCGACATCCAACTGGCCGGCCGCCAGCGCGAAGCGGTGCTGACCGCGGTGCAAACGCAGTTGACCGTGATCACCGGCGGGCCGGGAACCGGCAAAACCACCATCGTCCGCGCGATTTGCGAAATCGGCGAAGCGCTCAAGCGCACCGTCGCCCTGTGCGCGCCCACCGGCCGCGCCGCCAAACGCCTGGCCGAAACCTCGGGCCGCGAAGCCAAAACGGTGCACCGGCTGCTGGAGATCAATCCCGGCCTGCATCGCTTCGAACGCGACGGCGGCAATCCGGTCGCCGCCGACATGATCGTCTGCGACGAAGCCAGCATGCTCGACGCCCCGCTGGCGATGCACCTGGCCGAAGCGGTGGCTCCCGGCGGGCACCTGGTGCTGGTCGGCGACGTCGACCAGTTGCCCAGCGTCGGCCCCGGCAACGTGCTGGCCGACCTGATCGCCTCCGAACGCGCGCCGGTGGTGCGGCTGGATAAAATTTTCCGGCAGGCCGCGCAAAGCCGCATCGTCGTCAACGCGCACCGCATCCGCGAAGGCGAATTCCCCGAATTCGAAGGCGGCAAAGATTCCGACTTTTTCTTCCTCGAAGAAGACGACCCGGTCAAGCTGCGCGACCTGGTCGTCGACCTCGCCGCCCGTCGCCTGCCGCAAGCTTACGACCTCGATCCGCTCGGCGACATCATGGTGCTGGCGCCGATGCACAAGGGCGAGATCGGCGTGAGTCGTCTCAACGAAGCGCTGCGCGAGCGACTCAATCCGGAAGGTTTGACGCTGAGTGCCGGCGAGCGCTTGTACCGCGTCGGCGACAAGGTGATGCAAACCGCCAACGACTACGAACGCGAAATCTACAACGGCGACATCGGCCGCATCACGCGGGTCGAACTCGGCGCGCGTTCGGTGTGGGTCGATTTCGACGGGCGGGAAATCGAAGCGCGCGGGGCGGAGCTGGACGACCTGGCCACCGCCTTCGCCGTCAGCGTGCACAAGTCGCAGGGGTCGGAATACCCTTGTGTCGTCGTGCCGCTGCATACACAACATTTTGTGTTGCTGGCGCGCAACCTGCTTTACAC
>Ga0272444_10000834_pt1 | contig 31249 bp, 29 predicted proteins | sample SSMForm13_FD_201033 | JGI IMG/M metagenome (GOLD analysis project Ga0272444, IMG submission 201033) | Marine sediment archaeal communities from Little Sippewissett salt marsh, Falmouth, MA, United States - SSM-Form-13 | ecosystem: Environmental > Aquatic > Marine > Wetlands > Sediment ...
CTGGAAACCATGTTCAACACGCCGCTGCCCGAGGGAGAGAAGGTCGGCGAGAGCTGGCTGCTGGCCGACCATCCGCACGGCACGTCGCGCGTGGCCAATGGGCCGCTGGCGGGCGCCCCGTTGCGGCAGGTGGTTGACGAGCACGGCGGCGACCTGTTTGGCGGCCCGGTTCCCCCCGCGTGGCGCGAGCGGTTTCCGCTGCTGGTGAAGATCATCGACGCCATGGACGATCTCAGCGTGCAGGTCCACCCCGGCCCGGCGTACATCCAACGGCACGGCATCCAGGACCGTGCCAAGGCCGAGTGCTGGGTGATTCTGCATGCCGATCCGGGCTCACGGCTCATCACGGGCCTCCGCCCGGGCACCAATGCGAGGGCGTTTCGCCGGGCGGCGGAGCGGGGGATGCTCGACGACATGCTCGTGGTGCAGGAGGTCGGACCGGGGGACGCCCTGCTTATCCCCGCCGGGCGGTTGCACGCCATCGGCGCGGGGATCGTCCTGGCCGAGTTTCAGCAGCCGAGCGACACGACGTACCGCGTCTACGATTGGGGTCGCACCGACGCCCGCGGCCGGTCGCGCCAGTTGCATCTGGATCGGGCCATGGACTGCATTGACTTCTCGGGCGGCTTCCCGGAGGCTGGCGGGAGAGGGCTCGTGGACCAGGGGGGCGGCACGCTCCTGGAGAGTCTTGTCGAATGCGACGCGTTCGGTGTCCACCGGGCGACGGTTACGGCCGGTGTGATGGAACGCCGACTGGACCACGGGTTCGAATGTGTTATGATAACCGATGGGCAGGGCGAGGTCGTGTCGAGTCTGGACGACCGTCCGGTGAGGGTGGTCAAGGGGCAGGCCGTTGTGGTCCCGGCCTCGGCCGGGGCTTATGAACTCCGCTCAGCGGTCACGATGACCGCCTTGCTTGGCACCGTGCCGAAGGCCTGATGAGCGGGCCGAAGGGAATCATGCAGGAACGTCTGCACAAAATACTGGCGCACGCGGGATTCGGCAGCCGCCGGGCATGCGAGGAACTGATCGGCGAAGGCCGCGTCACGGTCAACGGCGATGCGGCCCAGGTCGGTGACAAGGCCGAACTCGGTTCCGACGACATCCGCGTGGATGGCCGTCGCGTCAAGGCCGAACGCACGGTCCATTACCTCCTGAACAAACCGCCGGGGGTCATTTGCACCAACGCCGACCCCAGTGGCCGGCGGAAGGCGATCGACCTGCTCACAGGCGTGCCCGAGCGCGTCTATCCCGTGGGCCGGCTCGATGCCGACTCCCGGGGCCTGCTGATCTTGACCAACGACGGCGAGTTGGCGGCGCGGCTGACGCATCCGCGGTACGAGGTGCCCAAGACGTACGAGGCTGAGGTTTCGGGTCGCGTCAGCGCCGAGGACGTCCGGACGCTGCAATCGGGCCTCTGGTTGTCGGACGGCAGGACGTCCGGGGTGCAGGTGCGCGTCACCCACCGGGGCAACGCTCGGTCGCGGATTCTCATTACGCTTCGTGAAGGCCGCAATCGCCAGGTGCGGCGAATGCTGGCCAAACTCGGGCACAAGGTTCGCTGGCTGACGCGGACACGGATCGGCCGCCTGACGCTCCACGGCCTGGGGCCGGGGAAGTTCCGCCGCCTCACGCCTGACGAGGTGCGGGCCCTCTGGAACCAGACGGAGAAGCAGCCGGCGGATACGGGGCGCGGCAAACGGCAACGTCGTAAGGCCCCCGCGCACCGCAAGACGCGCGATTCGGCGGGGCCGCCGGCGCCGGGTAAGCAGCAAGGACAGCGCCGAACCGGGCGGGGCAAACGCACTGCGGCGCCGGCCAAAAGGGGACGCAAGGTCATTGACTTCACGGCCTGATGACCACGGACGGAAGGGGATGGTGGCGTGAGTCTGACTCAGTTGGAATCGGCGCGGCAGGGCATAGTCACACCGGTGATGAAGCAGGTGGCTGACGCCGAGGCCATGGATGCCGACGTGCTGCGCGACCGTGTCGCCCGAGGCAGGATCGTTATCCCGGCGAATCACCGCCGCGTCGCGTCGACGTTCTGCGGAATCGGTCAGGGCCTGAAGACGAAGGTCAACGCCAACATCGGCACCAGCATGGACTGCGCGTCGGTGGACAACGAACTGGCCAAGCTTCGTGCCGCGGTGGACGCCGGGGCCGATGCGGTGATGGACCTCTCGACCGGTGGGGACCTGCGTGTGGTGCGCCGCGCCCTGATGGAAGCCTGCCCGGTCACGGTGGGCAGTGTGCCTATCTACGAGGCGGCCGCCCTGGCGGCGAGGATGCATCGGGACGTGAGGGCAATGTCCGCTGACGACATGCTGGCCGCCGTCCGCGCTCACTGTGAGGACGGCGTGGACTTCGTGACCGTCCATTGCGGCGTGACGCGCGACGTCGTGGACTGCCTGCGGAAACGTCCTCGCGTCTGTGACATCGTCAGCCGCGGCGGAACGTTTCTCCAAGCCTGGATGGACCACCACGGCCAGGAGAACCCGCTTTACGAGCGATTCGACGAACTGATGGATATGCTGCGCGAGTTCGACGCCACGCTGAGCCTGGGCGACGGGTTGCGCCCCGGGGCATTGGCTGATGCCTGCGATCCTGCCCAGGTGGCCGAGCTGCGCGTCCTGGCCGAGTTGGCCCATCGGGCGATCGAGCATGGCGTGCAGGTGATGCTCGAAGGGCCGGGCCACGTGCCGCTCGCGCAGGTCGAGACCCAGGTGAGAATGCAGAAGGAGATGACCGGCGGCCTGCCGTTCTACGTGCTGGGGCCCATTGTCACCGATGTGGCCCCGGGATACGATCACATCACCAGTGCCATCGGCGGGGCTGTCGCCGGCGCCGCCGGGGCCGATTTCCTGTGCTATGTCACCCCGGCCGAGCACCTGTCACTGCCGAGTGTCGAGGACGTGCGCGTCGGCGTGATTGCAGCGCGTATTGCGGCCCATGCGGCCGATATCGCCAAGGGCGTTCCCGGAGCCGCCGAGTGGGACGGCAGCCTCAGCCAGGCCCGGGCTGCCCAGGACTGGCAGCAGCAGATCCGCCTGGCCATCGACCCTGATCATGCCCGTGAGGCCCACCGAGCCACGGCCGCCCACAGCGACGATGTGTGCAGCATGTGCGGCGACTACTGCGTCTTCAAGGTCCGCAGGGCCCGGACGGTCGAAACGCACGGGGAGTAGTCCCCCCTTACATTGGAGGCAGCGCGATGGCGCGAAGCCGGTGTGGGCGTGTGCCGAGCTGGTTTTTGGTGCTCTTGATCGTTGTCGCGGCGGCCGTGGCCCTGTGGGCCCATTACGGTTGGGGCAGTAATGAGACAGGGGATGGCCAGTCGGGTGGTGTGACCGTCCCGTCTGCCAACACGGGTGGCCAGTCGGGCGGTGTGACCGTCCCGTCTGCCAACACGGGTGGCCAGTCGGGCGGTGTGACCGTCCCGTCTGTCAACAAGGGCCTGTTTGACATGGCTTTCACGGCGGAGGCGATGGACGGCTCAACGTTCTCCACCGCCGACCACCGGGGCAGGGTCCTGCTCGTGAACTGCTTCGCCACTTGGTGTCCCCCGTGCCGCACCGAGACGCCGCACCTGGTGAAGCTCTACAACCTCCGCCACAGGGAGGGTCTGGACATCGTGATGGTTTCGGCGGAGCCGGCCCGGACGCTCCAGCCGTTTGTCGAGATGTACGGCATTCCCTACCCCGTGATTCCCGACGGCAGACACGTGATGGAGATGGTGCCCAATCTGCGTGGCATCCCGACGACGGTCGTGATCGGCAAACAGGGCGTGGTCCGCCGTCGCATCACGGGGGCGAGGCTTGACCAGATTCACAAGGCGGTCGATGAGTTGCTGGCCGAGTAGGGCAGGGGCGGTGGCGGCAGGCCCTTAGGCTCTGTTTGAGAACTCCACCGTCAGGCCCGAGGTCGAGCGAAGGGTCGCCTGGCAAGGAAGCCGAAGCAGGGGGTTTGGGAGGACAACCGCCGATGCAGGCTGACGCCGCCAAGCGGCCATGCAGCCGACCGAAGCTAGTTCGGGGTTTTCAGACAGAGCCTAAACATTCCCCGACAGAAGGAAGAGCACCTCCTGGTTGCCGCCCGTGCCGCGGATCGGCGAGAACGTCTCCGCGAGCAACGTGGCCCCGCATTCGGCGATCGATGTGCGAACGCGATCCATTACGGCCGGCAGGTGTTGCGGCAGGACCACGCCATTGCGCCGCTCGGTGTCCTGCGACTCATATTGCGGTTTGACCAGGGCGATGATGTGTCCGCTGTCTTTCAGCAGGCCGAGAGCGCGAGGCAGGATCCTCCGCTGAGGTGTCCAGCCGACGTCGATGGTCACCAGGTCGACGCTCTCAGGCAGCTCGGCGTGCATCGCGTTGGTCCGCTCCATGACGATCACGCGAGGGTCCTTGCGCAGCTTCCAGGCCAGGATGCCATAGGACGTGTCGACGGAATAGACCTTGGCGGCCCCGTGCTGCAGGAGGCAGTCCACGAACCCGCCGACGTGGCTGCCCAGGTCCGCGCAGACCAGCCCGGCCGGACTGACGCCGAATTCCGCGATGGCGTGGGCCAGCTTCTGGCCGGCCCGGGTGACAAACCGGTTCGCCTCGTCCGTCGTGCTGTCCGTGGTTCCCTGGTCGCTCATGGTCGGTCCACCAAGATCTCCTGCGCGACACCTGCTCAGCCAGTGTATTATACTCCCCGTTCGGGCCGGGCAAAGAAGCGTTGCATCCCCAGGCCGATCAGCCATAATGGCCGCCCGCCAGCACCCCGATAGCTGGAGGACCATGCCGGGTGATCGAAACGACCCATCAGATGACCATTCGCGTCCGCTACGCCGAGGTGAACCGCCTCGGGCGGCTTCACGGCAGCGGCTGCGCGGTTTACCTGGAGATGGGCCGGACCGAGATGCTCCGCGCGACCGGCATAACCTACCGGGACCTTGAAGCCGCCGGGGCCTACCTGGTGGTGGCCCGCCTGCATATCGTGTTTCACGAGCCGGCCCGCTACGACGATCTGCTGACCCTTGAGACCACCGTGACGCGAGCCACCAGCGCCAGGATCGACCATCACTACCGACTGCTGCGCGACGGCACACTGCTGGCCGACGCCGACACAACGCTGGCCTGCGTGTCGCGCGAGGGGCAGGTTCGGCGAATCCCCCATTCTCTGCTGAAGATGCTGGGTGTCGAGTGACACCGCCCGGATCGGCGGGCTCAGCGTCACGAGCAACGTCGCGGGGGCGCGCAGCCCAGGCGCATCATCCACCGACTGGTGATTGGCAGAGTGCTAAAGAATGTTCCGGCGAGGGCGGACAGTGGTCTCCAGGCTGGTCTCTGCCACGCCGTGGCGAACGTGCAGCACCACCTGGACGCTTACCGGGACGACGGCGCCTGCGACGTCGCTGTAGGCCATGGTCGCCTGCATGGTGAAGTCCAGGATCTCCGCCACGAGGGTGTTGCCGCCGGGGTTCGCCGCCGAGGTGAACATCAGTGGGGCCCCTTCGGTGCCGCTCCAGGTGTATTGCCTCTGCTCGCCGGTCGGCATGGAGAGCGTGATGGCGTGCGATGAGTCCAGCTCAACGGTGCTTGCCCGGCGCAGGTCGGCGGACAGCCGCGCCAAGGCCAGCGTGGCCTGCGTGAGCGACCGCGACTTGTCGGCTCCGTAGGCGCTGGCGTCGGCGGCGCCGCGCATGGCCAGAGACGCCGCCACCATGATCATCGCCAGCATGGTGACGCCGATCAGCAGCTCCACCAGGGGTGAAGCCACGGTATCCGGGTCGCTGGCGCCGACATCCGACATTGTCAGTACGGTCATTCACTGTAGCTTCCCGCCACATACGTCAGTCGCCGCGGAAACTCGATGCCGGCCGGATCATCGTCCATGCCGTCGTGGTTGATGGTCAGGTGGCTGTTGCCGGTCATCACGAAGTCGGTGTCGTGAAGGTTGATCAGGCTGCCGTTGATGGTGCCGCCGGCGTTGCCGGTGAGCTTGAACTTGCTGGCCACCATAGATCCGTTGATGGTTGAGAAGTTGCCGGTGAACTCCACCTCATAGCCCGGGGCCAGGATGAAGGAGCCGTCCAGGTCGCGAAGGCCGTCGAACTGCGGATCCCCGTCCAGGGCCGCCACGCCGCCGGTACTCGTGTTGCCCGTGAACTTGATCGAGTGGTTACTCAGGTCGAGTTCGCCCGGGGGGGGCTCCGCCACGACGAGGCCGACCAGGTCGAGGTTCCCGGTGAACTTCACGGTGTTGGGTGATTCGACGTAGACGACGCCGCGGATGGTCGTGTTGCCGCTGAAGGTGGGGTTCGTGTTGGCCAGGATGCGGATGTTCTCGAAGTACTGATTGCCGCCGGTCGGCGTTCCGGGACCCACCGGGTTGATCGCGTAGAGCTCGAAGACGCTGGTGTCGACCTCCGGGAACTGCGGCTCTTCGGCGCCGATCACGATATCCCCGCCGATCGAGGCGTGGCCGACCATGCGGACTTCGCCGTCCGGGTTGGTGACCGAGACGTCGCCGGAGATGTCGATGTTGCCGCACATGTCGATTGCCCTGGTGGCCGAGTAGGTCGCCGAGAGGACGGAGCCTTCCTGGTCATCGTTGGCCCCTTCGATGCAGGCGTTGCCGGACATCTTGATTCGGCTCTTCGATGCCACGCCGAACGCCGCGAGGAACCAGGAGTCCTTGGCGGCCAGGAAGCCTGCGGAGACCGTCTTGGCGCACTGTCGCGACGTGCCATTGCTCAGGACCTGGTAGTCCGAGTCCGATAGGGCGAGCACGCGGACCTGGAACGCCGCCTGTCCCTCCGGGAAATTCAGGATGACCGCCGGCAGAAAAACGCCGTCGTCGTCGACCGTGGCGGTCTGCCCGCCGAAGAGCGTGTCGCGGAACTGGCCGTTCAGGGCATCGGCGATGGCCTGCAGAGTCTCGGACGCGTCGGTCGTGTCCTGGATGTCCACCTCGGGGAGATGGTGGCAGACGAATCTCAGACCACTCTCCGCCGCCACGTGGGCGCGACGGCTGTCGGCGTAGAGCTTCGCCGCCTGAAGATTGGTGTTGGCCGCCGACAGGTACCCGGCCGCCAAGGCCCCGAAGATGGCCACGAAGACCATGACCACCACCAGGGCCGATCCGGAATATGTGCCTCTTTGTGTCATAGTCCCGTACCTCATTACCCCTCGCTATAGCTGCCGGCGACGTAAACGAGTCTTCTGGGAAACACCATGCCTGCCGGTGTTGCGTCAATCGCTGAATGATCGATTGTCAGATGGCTGCTGCCGGAGATGTCGACTTGGGTGTCATCGTAGTTCAGGATGCTGCCTCGCACCGTGCCCGTGGCGTCGCCGCCGAAACTCGTCTTGCTTGCGGCGATGGCCCCGTTGAGGGTTGAAAAACTGCCCGTGAACTCCACGTGATACCCCGGTGCCAGGATGAACGATCCGTCAAGGTCCTGGAGGCCGCTGAACTGTGGCATGTTGGGCAACGACGAGGTGCCCGCCGTGGCCGTGTTGCCCGTGAAGCGGACCTGGTGGTCTTCCAGGTTGAGGTCGCCCTGCGGGGTTTCGGCAACGATGACGCCAATCAAGACCATGTTGCCTGTAAACGTAACTTGGTTCGGTGACTCGATATACACCACGCCGCAGAGCAGCGTGTTGGCCGTGAAGGTCGGGTTGGTGTTGGCCGGGATGCGGATGTTCTCCAGGTAGATGTCGGTCGAGTACACATGGACTTCCGGGTCCAGCACGTTGACGGCATAGGGTTCGAACACACTGACGTCGATCTCGGGGAAGGGCGGCTCGGGGACACCGATGAGGATGTCGCCGCCGACGTTGGCATTGCCATGCAGGCTGACGTCGCCGTCCGGGTTGGTGATGGCGACGTCACCGGAGACGTACACGTGGCCGAAGATGTCAATGGGGTCCATGTAGACCTGCGAGGTGGACAGTATCGACCCTTCCATGGGGTCGTTGGCCCCGTCGATCCGGGCGCTGCCCCGCAGGACGATTCGGCTGCGCGAGGCCACGCCGTAGGTGCTCAGCAGGCGCGCATCGTCCTCGGCCCTGAAGGCCGAGGCCACCGTCTGCCGGGCATCACCGAACATGCCCAAGCTGCGGATCTCGAAGGTGTCGGCGGCGCCTGGCACAATGGCCAGGTCGAACCGGGCCGTCCCTTCGGGGAAATTGAGGACCACCGCAGGCAACTGGACTCCGTCGCTGCCGACCGTGGCGGAGGCCCCGGAGAATATGGTGTCTCCGAGGCTGGCGTTGAGGCCGTCCGCGATGGCCTGCAGTGTCTCCCCGGCGCTTGCCGACGCCGAGGGCAACTCCAGGCAGGGCAGGGTCCTTCGGGCGAACGCCAGGCCGCTCTCGGCTGCCGCGCGGGCGCGGCATGCGTCGCTTTGCAGGCTGGCGCTCCTAAGGTTCGCGTGCGATGCCTGAAGCAGCCCAAGCGCCAAGACCCCGAAGACGGCCACGAAGACCATGACCACCACCAGTGCTGAACCTCTGCAATGACTGCGCAACACTACCTCCTTCACCTCCGCAGTTAGGGTTGGCCGACAGCCAACCATGACATCCGGCACACTTCCGTGTCTCTGCAGGTGACGACGACGGTCACCCTGGACACCTCGGAGCACCCGTCGCCGACCACTTGGTCGAGATCCTGCTTGGATACCGAGACGACGGTGACTTGCTGCTCGTAGTCCGCTAGTCCTGCGATGACGTTTCCGTCGGCGTTGACGGGCGGCGAGAAGACGGCCGCATCCAAGTCGTCGACATCATCGAACGGCGGCGACTCGCCCGTCTCGGGCCCCCAGTGCAGCGGCTGCTCGGGATCGGTCAGCGGCAGCGTCAGCGTCATCTGGTAGACCTCTTCGGCCAGGGCGGAGGCCACGGTCATCCGCTGGCTCTGCTCGAGCATCTGGAGCCCAGTCCTGAAGGCCTCCATGAGGGCGACGAACATGATGCCCATGATGGCCGCAGCCACGAGCACCTCGACCAGCGTGAAACCGGGCGCCTTGGTGTGCGGCGGTGTGGCGGAAACTGTCCGGTACGAGTCCATCTTCATTTCATCAGTCTCGACAGCTTGAAGATCGGCAGCAGAATGCTGCTGGCCACGAAGCCCACGACCCCGCCCATGGCCACGATCATCATCGGTTCCAGTATGGCGGTGGACGACTTGATGACCGCACGCAGTTCGCGGTCGTAGAATTCCGAGATGTCGTTCAGAACGTCCCCCAGGTTGCCGGACTGTTCCCCGGCGGCGATCATCTGCGTCACACCGCGCGGCATGAGATTCGACCTGAGGAGCGTCCCGCTGATGGTCTTGCCTTCGCCGACTGACTCCCGGACCTGCCGCCACAGGTCTTCGTAATGGACGTTCCCGGTGACTCTGCCGGTCACCGTGATGGTTTCCAGGACCGGCACGCCGGCGTTGGCCAACTCGCCCATGGTCCTGAGCCCGCGGGACAGGTACAGGCAGTGGAACAGCTTCTTGAATACCGGCACGCGCAGCTTCAGGGTGTCGAGCGCGAACCGGCCTGTCTCCGTACGGAGGAACAGTATGGTTCCCGCCACCAGAACGACCACGCCCACAATGTACAAGTACCAGAAGTGGGTCATCGAATTGCTCAGTCCCAGGAGGATTTTGGTCGGCAGCGGCAGCAGGGCCTCCTTGCCCTTGAACAGCATGACGAACTTCGGCAGCACGAAGGTCAGCATGAACACGGTCGTCGAGACGGCCATGCCGCCGATGATCATCGGGTAGATCATGGCTGCCTTGACCTGGTTCCGCGTCTCAATCTGGTGCGTCAGGTACTCGGCGATGCGATTGAGAATGTGGCTGAAGCTTCCGGACAACTCGCTGGCTCGGATCATGTTGATGTACAACGTGCTGAAGACGTTGGGGTGCGCGGCAACGGCCTCGCTGAACGGCTTGCCGGCCTCAACGTCGTCATGGAGTTGGTTCATGAGCTTCCTGAGCTTGGGGTTCGACGTCTGGACGGCCATGGACTCCAGGGCCTCGGTGATGCTGATACCGGCCTTGATCATGACACTCAGTTGGCGCGTGAGAGCCAAGACGTCGCGCTGCGTGACGCGCCCGCCGAACTGGACCGTCAGGATGGACCCTCGCTGCTGGGCGTCCTCCGGCTGACCGGCCTGTGCCGCCCCGTGCTGTGAATAGAGAGCCGCCACGGTGCCGGGCGACTGAGCATTTCGTGGCGGGGCGCTGATGGTCATCTCACGGCCTCCTCTCAGGTCAGCACCTGTGCCAAGCGGTCGGGATTGGCCGCCTGGGCCAGGGCCGATTCGCGGCTGATGCAGCCGCTCAGGTACAGCTCCTTGATCGACGAGTCGAGCGACTGCATGCCCAGGGTCCGGCTGGTGCTGATGATATTCGGTATCTCGAACAAACGGCTCTCTCGGATGCAGCTTCGTACGGCCGGGGTGACGATCAGGATCTCTGCCGCAGGCACCATACCCGGCACGTCGACCCGTGGCAGAAGCGTCTGGCTGATCACGCCGCGCAGGGTGTTCGCCAACTGGCCGCGAATCTGGTTCTGCTGTCCCGGCGGGAAGAAGTCGATGATGCGTTCGATCGTGCTGGCGGCGTCGATGGTGTGCAGCGTGGACAGGACCAGGTGGCCGGTCTCAGCCGCGGTCACCGCTGCCCCCACGGTCTCCAGGTCGCGCATTTCACCGACCAGGACGATGTCCGGGTCCTGCCGGACCACGTGTCGCAGGGCCGTTGCGAACGACTGGCAGTCTGCGCCGATTTCCCGCTGCTCGACCAAGCAGCACTTGCTCTTGATGGCATACTCAATGGGGTCCTCCAGCGTGATGATATGCTGCTTGCGCTTCTGGTTGATGTGGTCGACCAGTGCGGCCAGCGTTGTCGATTTGCCGGAGCCGGTATCACCGGTCACCAGCAGCAGCCCGCGCGGCAGGTCGGCGAAAGCGCTGACCACGGGAGGAAGGTTCAGGGCGTCGAGCAGCGGCACCTTGTCCGGGATGACGCGGAATGCGATGCCGATATGCTCCTGCTGGAAGTGCGCGTTGACGCGGAACCGCCCCCCGGCTACCGAGGTCGAAAAATCGGCGTCGTGGCTCTCCAGGAACGCCGCATGCCGGTCGGCCCCGAGCATCTCCAGGACCATCGCGTCGGCCTGGTCCGGGGTGACTACGGGCTCGTCGGTCGGGGCCAGCACCGTGTTGACGCGGTAATGCGGCGACTGGCCGGCCACGATGTGGAGGTCCGATGCCCTGATCTCCAGGGCCTTCGACAGCAGCCTCTCCAGGGGGCTCACGCCCCGTTGCTCTTCCACAAGTGTCTGCACGGTGCTCACCATTGTGTCCTTTCGGTCAGCGGATGCTCTCGGTAACCCGGAGCACCTCGTCGATGGTCGTCAGTCCGGCCTTCATCTTCTCAAAGCCGTCCTCGCGCAGCGGCACCATGCCGCGCTCGCGCAACAGACGCCGCAGTTCGGTCACCGAGGGGTCCGCGGTCACGACGTCCCGAATGGAGTCGTCCATGACCAGCATCTCGTAGATGGCAACGCGGCCGGCGTAACCGGTCTCTCGGCACTTGGGGCATCCCTTGCCGCGGTACATGGTCACGTCGCCGAGTCCCTGCGATTCGAGGAAGGCCCGCACTTCATCCGAGGGGGTGAACGGTTCCTTGCAGTGGGCGCAGATTCGCCGCACCAACCGCTGGGCGACAATCGCGTTCAGCGAGGCGGAGATCAGGTAGGGCTCGATGCCGATGTTGATGAGCCGCGTAATGCTCGATGGGGCGTCGTTGGTGTGCAGCGTCGAGAGCACCAGGTGACCCGTGAGCGCCGCCTGCACCGAGATGCGGGCTGTCTCCTCGTCGCGTATCTCGCCGACCATGATGACGTCCGGGTCCTGTCGCAGCAGGCTGCGAAGGGCCGCCGCGAAGGTCATCCCAATCCGCTCGCTCACCTGGACCTGGCTAATCGTTTCCAGGCGGTATTCCACCGGATCCTCGACCGTCGAGATGTTGAGTTCATCCGACTTCAGTTCCTTCAGAGCGGAGTAGAGCGTGGTCGTCTTACCCGAGCCGGTCGGGCCGGTCACCAGAATGATGCCGTGGGGCTGGGCGATCTGGTTCTTGAACATGGCCAGGTTGTCTTCATTGAAACCCAGGTGCTCCAGGCCGATAAGGATGCTGCTGGCATCCAGAATGCGGATGACGCACTTTTCCCCTGCGGTGGTCGGCAGCGTGCTGACACGCAGGTCGACGACCTTGCCGTGGACCATGGCCCGGATCCGCCCGTCCTGAGGCAAGCGACGCTCCGAGATGTCCAGGTTGGCCATGATTTTGATGCGGCTGATCAGCGCCGCGTGCATCGACACCGGTGGGGTCATGGCCTCGAACAGCAGCCCGTCGATCCGGAAGCGGACCCGCAGACGGGTCTCCGACGGCTCGATGTGGACATCGCTTGCCCCCTGGCGGATCGCGTCGGCAATCAGGTAATTGGCCAGCCGGATGATGGGCGACTCGCCGGCCACCTTCTCCAGGTCGGGCAGTTCGTCGGCTTCTGTCTCCACGACTTCAACATCGCCGTCCTCGACGCCCTGGATGAGTTGCTCGACCTCCATGGCAGACTCGTTGCGTCCCAACTCCTCCAGGACCTGTCTGATCTCGCTGCGGCAAGCCACCACGATGCGAACGGCCAAGCCGGTCCGCCGGCGGACCTCGTCGAACAGGAACACGTTGGCCGGATCGTCTGTTGCCACCGTCAGTGTGCCGTCGCTCACGCCAAGGGGTGCCATGACGTGCTGGCCCAGCATCTCGGCCGGCAGGAGCTCGAGACCCTCTTCGCTGACATCATCGCGACTGATATGCACAAACGGCCGGCTGAACTGTATTGCCAGGCACCGCATGACCTCGGCTTCCGGGGCCAGGTTGTCCTGGACGATGACATCGCCAAGCCGCTGATCGCCGCGTTCCTCCTGGAGTGACAGGGCCCGGTCCAGGCCGTCGGCGCTTAGGACGCCCTCGTCGACCAGGATTTGTCCGAGCCGCCGCCAGCGCAGCGGACGCCGCTGGCCGAACTCCACCGGCACCACGTCGTCGGCCGGCGCCGTGTCGACCACCTCAATCGCTACCGCTGAGGCCTTGCCCTTGCTCTTTGAACGCCTTGCCGTCACATCGCTCCTCAATCGAGGGTCAGCGCAAAACACTTTCCGTTCCGCGTCAGGGCCACGCGGCCCTGGTCGATGGCATCCACTTCGAATCCCTCAATCGTCTCGCCGCAGTGTAGGACCTGCCCGTTGATGATGGCCGCGCGGTTGTGGGACGACACCAGGACCGTCTCCAGGTGCAGCCCGCCCAGGGCCGCAACGTCCGGGTCAAGCGGCTCGACCTCAGGCTCGGTCTGCGCCTTGAGCGCCTCGGCGTCCTCGGCCCCCTGGGCGGCCACCGCCGACTCGGGCAGGCCGAACACCTTCGGGCGCAGGTCGTCCACGGGCACCGCGACCGGCTTGGCGCCGCTCAGGAACAGCTCAAGCGCCTCGTCCACCGTGGCGAACGTGGCACGCTTGTCGCTCACCGGTTGGTGCATCGCTCCCTGCATCTGCCGGAGCGCGGCGTCCAGGTCGATCGTCTGAGCGACCCCGGCGCCCGTGGCGGCCTGCGCGGTCGCCGGGGACTTGCGACGCCAGAGCTGAACCACGACGACCACCGCGCACACGGCCGCAAGCACGACGACCACCACCACCTTCTTCCGCTCAGCGGAATCAAGCGGCGGCTTGACCGTCCCGCCCCGACCGCCTCGATGTCCGTCCTGTCCACGCATCATTCGCAGCACTACCTCCCTACGGATTACAGAAGACGTTCAGCACCAGGCTAGCGTCCACGCATCCGTTCTCCTCATTGGGGGCACTCTCGATGCTGAGCGATTCGACGTTGCTTGTACCCGGCAGACGCTCCAGCGAGAGCAGAAACGCGTACAGCCCCCGGAACGGACCACGAAGGCTCATCTCGATGGGCAGCACGCGGTACGAGTCCTGGTCGCGAGCCTTGCGCGTCTTGATCCGTTGCGTCTTGAGTCCAGCAGCGTCGGCGATGACCCAGACCTCACGCAGGATGACGTCAATCTCGCCCTGCCGAGGCAGCCGGTTCTCGAACCCCGACAGCGCCGCCTCGAGCTGCTCCACCCGCCGACGCGACGATTCCAGCTTGCTCATCTCCACCTCAAGCAACTGAAGCGACGTCTGCTTGTTGCGTATGGCCGCCCGGGCGGCCGCCATCGACCGGTTCTTCGGCTGAACGAACACGAAGAACGAGCCCAGTACCACGCCCACCAGGACCGTCGCCACGAGGTAGATGCGCGCCGGAATGCGCTTCACCGAATGCCTCGTCGGCAACGAGTTCTGGACCGCCCCTCGTATCCGGTCAACGAACCGCTGGCGCGGCGGCGCGACGGACGCCGGTGCCGTCGCAGACGCCGGGGCCTCGGCCCACTCATCACTCGGGGCGTCGATCGCCGGCTCCCGTGCGGCAGGACGGTCGTCCAGCGCCTCTGCCGCTGCCGTCCCGGTCAGTGGGTCGATCGAGGCGCCGGCCGCGACATTGTCACGCGGGCCTTGACGCTCCTCGACGCACGGCTCAGCGACCGCCTCGGCAACGGGCGGCGCCTCGGCCGCAGGCGGGGCCACGGCCGGCTGCTCTTTCGCAGGCGCGGGGTCGCCGGCCATCGCGTCCTCTCGTGGGATCTGCTGAAGAATCATCTCGTCCCCGGTCCGGTCTGTCTGCCCGAAACCGTCCGTGCACGCTTCAACCGGCGGCGGGACAGGCTTAGGCTCGCGATGCTTGCCCTTCGCAGACCGGGCCGGGCCGTCCGCCAGCGACCGCAGGCAGGCCGCTTCATCCTCTGTCACCGTGTTCAGCAAGCTTCTCGCCGAGACACCGGCGACACGGCACAGATCGAGCAACTCCGACTTGCTCAGCCCCAACTGATGCGTCAGATCGTACAACCGTACCTTCGTGCCCATTCGACTTCGCCTCCGTGCGAAACACAGTGTCCTTGCGGCATCGCGGCCATCGCGGCCCGCGCCCGTATCACAGTCCCTTCTCAGCCTTCGCCGCCGACGCCAGCGACAGCCGGTAGGCGTCCACGCTCAGGAAGAACACCACCTCGAACCGTCGCAGCACGCAGCGCTCATGAGCCTGGTCCTCGCTGAACGACAACTCCACCTGGTCGAAGTACGGCGAGTTGGAAAGACCAGCGATGAACTGGGCCACCTCGACGTCCGTCGGCGCCAAGCCCAGCAAGTGCACCCGCGTCTGCTGGTGTTCCTTGGTCTTGGCCTTCTTGCGGCGCCTGGCCGACTGGTTTCCTGGTCCTGTTTCCTTCTCCGCCTCGACAATGCGGACGGTTTCCTCTGCGATACTCAGTTCGGTCAACGATGTCTGCTCGGGCAATCGCCGGACCACCTCGGCCAGGATCCGGCTGCGGGGCAGGGGGGCCAGCAGTCGCGCGCCCTTCTCGGCCTTCTCGAGCAGTGCCACCCGCTGCGACTGGAAGCAGTTCCACTCCTCGACCGTCTTCGAGGCTTGGGCCACCTGGCCGTCCACCCGCTCTGCCTCGCTCTGCAGCGAGTCCTCAGCCATGCCCATGGCCACAAACAGCACCGTCAGCACCAGCACCACCACGGCCCCCAGCAGCGCGCACAGCAGGTTGGCGTTGCGGGCCAGCTTCTTCTGGATGTAGTCCCTGGGGACGAAATCCAACACCTGCACCGCCGACCTCCTCAGTTCACCTGCGCGCCGAACAGCGTCAGCCCAACGGCCACCGCCATCTCGGGCCGCGGCCGCCGCGCGCCCGGCCTCTCGCCGGTCGCCGCAGCTACCGGCTGAATCCCCGCAAACGGATCGCCAATCTGCGCCGGCAACACAAGCCGGTTTGCAATAAGCTGGCACACGTCATAGTCGTTGGCCTGCGGGCCTGTGAAGAGCATCTTGTCCACGCCCTGGGCGCTCACCGCCCCGGCGAAATAGCACACGCACGACTGAATCTCCTCGACGTAGGCGTCGAGCACTGGCCCCGCCTGCTCGTATGGCAGCGGCTTGCCGCAGTCCGGCGGCGATGGTGCCTGCGTCATGCGGCTGTCCAGGAGCACGTGCGACCCCAGATCCCGCACCCGCGACGTCTGCTCGGCTTCCAGTTCCACCAGTTCCCGCCCGCAGGCCTTCGCTGCCGCCTCGAGCAGCGTCTGCACGCCCTGGGGAATCGTGCGGGCGAACCGCAGTTCGCCCTCGTGCACAATCACCAAGTGTGTCACGTGCGACTCCAGGTGCACCAGCAGAAACGTGAACCCGGCCTCCTCGCGGCGCTGACCCAGGTAGTTGAATGCGTGGCCCACCGCCAGCGGCAAGGCGCTGATGCCCGCCACCGACAAGCCAAGCTTCTCGGCCATGCGAAGGTGCTGCTCAACCACCTGGCGCGGCACCGTGAAGACTACGTGGTCCGCGTGGCCGTCGCGGCCGCCGGTCGACGCAATCTCCAGACTCCGCAGCACGGCATCGCTCAAGTCGTAGTCCAGCCGCCTGCCCACTTCCCTGGCAATCGCATCGGCCGCCGCCGGCTCAGGCAGCACCGGAAGCCGAACGTGATGAATCGACAACGCCGAACTGGGAACCGACGTCGCGACCCGGTTGCCGACAAAATCGTACTCCGACATCAGACGCCCCACCCGAGCCCGAAGCTGCTCCTCCGAACCCAGGGGCTCCGGGTCTGCAACGGCTTCGACCAAGCGCGGCACAGTCTCCAGAATCTCCACCTGGGCCGCCAGAAGGCCGTCGCCGGTCAGGTCGATGCCTATTGGATTGGCTTGTCGCGCGCTCTTAACCGCCATCAGCATCCCTTCCGTACCACCTGGACCTGCCAGGCGGGCTGCCGCTCGTAAGCAAAATGGGCCGGCCTTCGGCGTTTCACCGAAGGCCGACCCTGGCGCGGCAGTTCCCACGCACCTGTCGCTGGTCGTGCACCTTCGGCAGCCTGACGCTCCGCCGTGGCGGAGTCATGGCTTTGCGTGGTTGACGCCCGTCAACCTTGCCCGTTCGGGTGCGTCGTCGTTTTCTGCCCACAACACATCCCGGCTGGCCCCCCGCATCTCTGGAGCCCGCATCAAGCCACACCCCATATTACCCAGCTTGCCGCTCTTTCCGGATGTATTGTCGGCTCTCCAGAGCATAGGCGATTAGCCGAATGAGTCAAATCAGGGATCAGGCAGGCCTCTGGAAGGACAGGGAGGCAGTCGTAAACCCTTGTGAAGGAAATGGTTATGGAGAAGCCGCCCCCAAAAACGGCCGACAATTCTGCCTGCGGCATCCTACACGAGGGGTGAAATCCGGCATGTTTTCTGCCATGCCGCTTGAGAGGCCTTCAGGGCCACTCTAGGCCACAAAATCGGCCATCACGCTGTCTGCAATAGGGAGCGCCGCCGGGGTCAGGTGGATGGAGCCCCCGCCATCGCGATCGGCCGTCAGGAAGCCCGAGGCGGTGTGCCGCTCAATGACCTCGCCGAACAACGCGAACGGGTCGAATCCCGTGACCTCGCGGAACTCCTGGAGTGCGATGCCGTCGGAGGTGCGCAGGTTGAGCATGGCCGTCTCCGAAGCCCGGCGTTCCGGGGACAGGGTCTCACTGGTCGCGACGGGGCTTTGGCCGTCGCGCAGACGTCGGACGTACTCGTCGACATCGGCCACGTTGACCCGCCGGCGGCCGCCGACGTAACTGGCCGCCGCGGGGCCGAGGCCAATGTACGGGCGATTACGCCAGTAGGTCATGTTGTGCAGGCAGCGTCTATCGGGCAGGGCATAGCTAGAAATCTCGTAGTGCTCAAAACTCGTCCGCAGGAGCATCTCGCGGACCGAGGTGAACATGGCGACATAGGCCTCGTCGGAGGCGGGCGAAAGCTCACCGGCGTCCGCGAGGCGTGCCATGGGCGTCCCGGGAGGGATCGACAGGCCGTACACGCTCAGGTGATCCGGGTCGAGGTCGATGGCCGCCTCAACGTCGCGCCGGCAGTCGCCCAGCGTCTGTCCGGGCACGCCGAACATCAGGTCCAGCGAGAGGTTATCGGCGAGTTCCTCGCGCCGTAGAAGGCCGACGGCCTCGTGGACCTCGTCTGGCCCGTGAATGCGACCAAGGGTGCGGAGCGTGGCCGGGTTCATCGACTGCACGCCCAGGCTGATACGATTCACCCCGGCCAGCAGCAGGGCGGTAGCCCGATGCTCGTCCAAGGTGCCGGGATTGACCTCGACAGTGAGTTCCCGTACGCTCGACAGGTCGAACCGACGGCGCAACATGGCGAACAGCTCGGCGAGCATCTCTGGCGGTAAGGCGGTTGGCGTGCCGCCGCCGATGTAAACCGTCTCGAGTGGTTGGGGGGCGGGTGTGCGGCGGGCCTCGTGGCCCAGGGCGTCCAGGTAGGCCGCAGCAAGGTCCCTGGTAGGCCGTTCCACGGAGTAGAAGTCGCAATAGGAGCATTTGCGGACGCAGAACGGCACGTGAACGTATAGCGACCTTGGTCCGCTCTGCGTCGACATGGCCGGAACATTATAACCAAGGGGAGCCTGGTCAAGGCCGGCAATTCAGCGACTGCGGCGGTTTGGGCTGCTCCCGAGGCGGTCCGGGGTGCCTGGAGACGGCCTGCGGGTGCCATCCCCGTGGACCCCCCGGCAGGGGGCCGGCAGGGGCAGGGGACCGTGGGCCCTGCGGGGCCGTGCCACGGGGAGGCGAACCGTAACTCCGCACGGGAGCAAGAATTCTGTTGACCTGCCGGAACGGCTCTGTTAACGTCATATCCGCTATGCGTGGGGGCGTTTCGCGTCTGGACGTCTGACCGGCAATCACGAGGGAATCATGGAACTGAAGCTCATTCTCGCCAAGGGCGAACCGAAGGGCAAAGAGATCGTCGTCGCGAAGATGCCATCTACCATCGGCCGCGACCCCGAGTGCGAGGTGGTCATCGCCAACGTCAAGGTGAGCCGCAAGCACTGCACGATCGAGGCCGAAGGCGACCAGGCGGTGATCGTCGATGGGGGCAGCGGCAACGGCACGTTTGTCAACGGCCAGAAGGTGACCCGCCAGCCCCTGAAGGCCGGGGACAAGGTGGTGATAGGCCCGCTGGGCTTCATCGTCGACATCGACGGCAACCGTGGCGGCGCCCCGTCGGAAGACATCCTGGCCCTGGCGGAGGACTCGCCCGTGGGCGGCGAGGACCTGAACGAGTTCCTCGCCAGCCTGGAGAAAGGGTCCGGCGGCACGGACAGCGATGACGACGACGTTCTCCAACTCACTGACGACGACCTGAAGTAGCGACGCCGCAGCAGGAACCGCCTGCGTTCTCTCAAGCCCGTTTCAGCACGAAGACGCATTCCCCGCGTCCGGCTATCGGCCGGACGCTCCTCTTGCGCAACAGATCCCGAAAGCGCGAGCGTCGGAGGCCAGGTGGGCTCGCCCAGTTGCGGGGCAAGTTGGCAACCATTATGTATGCCATTCTCATGACGACTGGTAGAGATGCCTAGTGCCTCCGGTCGCTGTGCCCCGGAAGCCGCAACGTCCGATAAGATATGTTATGTTGCATTGGGGGTGTGCGGTCCAGGGCACGGGCGCCGGGCAGAAACGGCCTGTCTGTCAGGGATTCCTGTCAGAGGCTCTTGCGCCACGCCAGGACATGCCGGTGGAATGGCGCCGATGGCGGAAGGCGGTCCAGGATGTCGCCGAAGTGAGCGTCGGCTGTGGCAGTGTCGCCGGTGTTGGCTGCGGAAACTGCAGCCTCATAGGAGGTCCAGAGTTCGTGGACAAGGCGGTCCTGGCAGGTGTTGGTGGTGCTGGTTGGTGTCCACCCAGCGGACCAGCTCGGTCTTGTCGTAGAGGCTTGTCGTGGGGACGGCTGAGGTGCCCGGGGCACATCCGGCGAGGGCAGCGAGCAGACACAGGCACGGCAGAAGCATGGCTGGAACTCGTTTGCCGAGCATGAGAGACCTCCGGGCTTTGCCGTACTAGGGTCAGAGGATGTTCTCGAGGAACGCGGTGTTGACCTCGCCACGGATGAAGCGGTGATTCGTCAGGACCCTCTGGTGCATGGGGATGCTGGTCTTGACGCCCTGGATGTCGAACTCGCTGAGTGCCCGCTGCATGGCGGTGACGGCCTCGCGCCGGGTGGGCTGGTGGACGATGAGCTTGGCGATCAGGGAGTCGTAGTTGGGCGGGATGCGGTACCCTTCGTAGCAATGGGTGTCCACTCGGACGCCGGGGCCCCCGGGCTGGCGGAATCGGGTGATGGTGCCCGGTGAGGGGCGGAAATCGTGGTCGGGGTCCTCGGCGTTGATGCGGCACTCGATGGCGTGGCCACGCTGGACAATGTCCCTCTGGCGGAACGGGAGGCGTTCGCCGGACGCGATGCGCAGTTGCCACTTCACCAGGTCCAGGCCGGTCACGACCTCGGTGATGGGATGTTCGACCTGGATTCGGGCGTTGACCTCAAGGAAGTAGAACTTCTGGTCGGCGTCGACGATGAACTCGACGGTTCCTGCGCCGCAGTAGCCCGCAGTCTGGACGATGCGTGTGGCGGCCCTGCAGATTTCGTCGCGGACTTTGGGTTCGATGTTGGGTGCCGGCGTTTCCTCGATGAGTTTCTGGTACCGTCGTTGGACGGAGCAGTCGCGCTCCCACAGGTGGAGGCAGTTGCCGCGCGCGTCGCAGAGAATCTGGACCTCGACGTGCCTGGGGCGTTCCAGGAGCTTCTCGACGTAGATGGTGCCGTCCTTGAAGGCATTCTGGGCCTCCTGGATGGCCTGCTTGATGGCCGCCGTGAGGTTGATGTCATTGTGGCTGATTCTCATGCCGCGTCCGCCGCCTCCGGCTGCGGCCTTGATGATGACGGGATACCCGATCCTGTGGGCGAGTTCGAGGGCCTGGTTTTCGTCCTCGATGGGACCGTCGCTGCCGGGGACGGTGTAGACCTTGGCGTTGCGGGCCACGTTACGTGCCTGGATCTTGTCGCCGACAAGCCTCATGGCGTCGACGCTGGGGCCGACAAACTCGATGTTGCAGGAGCGGCAGATCTCGGCGAAGTGTGCGTTCTCGGCCAGGAACCCGTAGCCGGGATGGATGGCCTCGACGTCGGCGACCTCGGCCGCCGAGATGATCCGCGGGATGTTCAGGTAACTCTCGGCCGGTGCCGGGCCGCCGATGCAGATGGCCTCGTCGGCCAGGTCGAGGTAGGCTGCCCCGCGATCGGCCGTCGAGTAGACCACGACGGTCCGCACGCCCAGTTCGCGACAGGCGCGGATGATCCGCAGTGCGATTTCCCCGCGATTGGCGATCAGGATCTTGTTGAACATGTTGTTCCTCTCGCCGGCACGGGGGTCGCAGACCAACATCGCAGGCCCACGGGTCGCAAGCATGCCCCTGCCCCGCCGGGTGCACATTACGCGGGCTCGACGAGGAACAGAACCTGTCCGAACTCGACGGTGTCCTCGTTGCTGACACAGACCTTGGTGATTCTTCCGCTGACGCCGGCCTTGATTTCGTTGAAGACCTTCATGGCCTCGATCAGGCAGACAACGGTGTCCTCGGTGACCTCGGCGCCGACGGAGACAAAGGGCTTGGCATCGGGGCTGGCCGCGGGGTAGAACGTGCCGACCATCGGCGAGACGACCTCGAGATGCTTCGTTTCCTGCACTGCGGGATCGGCTGCCTGGGCTGTCGGGGCCACGGCGCCGCCGGACTGGGCGGGTGCCGGGGTGAACGGCGCGGCCTGGAGGACCGGGGCAGCGCCCTGGCCTTTCGAGAGGCGGATAGCCAGGTCGCCGATTTCATACTCCAGTTCGGCGAGGCCGTTGTCGTTCATGATGGCCAGGAGTTCTCTCAAGGCGTCCATGTCGATCTTGCCGCCGGCCGCCTGGCGACTGGTACCCGGGGCAGCCGGTCGCGACATCGGTGCGGGGGCCGGCGCTTCGGGGCGCTTGTTTTTCTCGTCCATGGTCGTCTCCAGACGTTCATCTGTTGGCCGGGGCCGGACACGGATCCCTGCCGCATGAGGCGAATGCCAGCGACAGCTAACGGCGGCCAGTCAACCGGACGGCATCGAAGCGTTTGGGCAAACGGGAAAGGACCCGTCGGCCCTTCCCCGTGATCAATACGTCGTCCTCGACCCGGATGCCAAAGCGGCCCGGCAGGTAGACGCCCGGCTCAACGGTGATCACCATGCCGGGCACGAGCACCTGTTTGCCGGATTTCGGCGACACGCCGGGTGCCTCGTGGACCTCACGTCCGATACCGTGGCCGGTCCCGTGGCCGAAGGCCTTGCCGTAGCCCTCGCTCTCCAGGAACTTCCGGGCGGCGGCGTCGACGTCCACGGCCCTGACGCCGGGCCCCGCAACAGCAATGGCGGCCGCCTGGGCCGCCAGGACGGCCTCATAGGCCCGTCGGACACCGGGCGGGATTCTAGGGGGAAAGACCATACGTGTCAAGTCGCATCTGTAGCCCCGCACGAGTGCGCCGAAGTCCACTAGAAGCGGCGTAAGCGCGCTGAGACGGCGGTTCCCGGGGCGGGCGTGCGGCCTCGAGGCATTGGGGCCCACGGCGCAGATGGTCGGGAAGGCCGGGCCATCGGCCCCGTGGCAGCGGAGGCAATACTCCAGTTTGGCAGCCAGGCGGGTCTCGGTCATGCCGAGCCGAATGCGTCGGAGGAAATCGGCGTAGGCAGTCTCGGCAATCCTGAGAGCCCGGCGGATGGCCGTCACCTCAACGTCGTCCTTGGCAGCCCGCATCCGGGTCACAAGGCCCGGGAGTTGTTTCAGGGCGGTCGGTCCCGGTGTGCCCCTTCGGCGGCGCGGGGCCCGGCCCCGCCCTGCCCTGAGTTGCCGAGCCAGAGCCCGCCGCCCGGCCACGGAGAGGTCTCTTGGATCGAACGCCATGGGGCCGTCAAGATCGGAGGCCAGGGAAGCCACCTCGGCGGACAGGCTGTCCTTGCGAAGCACCGCCCGGACGTGCGGGCAGTCCTGCGCAGCGTCCTCGGCGTACCGGAAGTCCGTCAGCAAGACCGCCTTGCCGCGCGAGGGAACCCACAGGTAGGCGTCGTCGCCGCCGAAGTTGGACAAGTAGGCCACCTCCACGGGCGAGGTGGCCAGGTAGGCGGCCAGGTGTCGCTCGCGCAGGGCGCGGCGAAGGCGCCGCAGGCGGTCGCGGGATGCGTCGAGAAGCCGTCGGTTCATGCCGGGTCTCCAGGGACGTGCGGTGGTGGGGCAGTGCGTGCGGCGGCCGGTCGGCTTACCATTGCCAGAGTTCGCCGCGGAAGTACCTGACGATGATCGGGCCGAAGATGACGAGGATCACCGAGATGAAGATGAGCATCGACGGTATGAGGAGCTTGACGGTGGCCTCGCCGAGGGCCTTCTCGGCCCGCATCGAGCGGTACATCCTGAGCAGGTTGGCCTGGAGCATGAGGACCTCCGCCAGCGGGGTGCCGAGCTGCTCGGCCTGGAGGACGGCGGCGATGATGCTGCCGAGGCTCTTCAGGGGGATGCGCTCGGCGAAGTGCTGCAGGGCCTCCTGTCGGCTTCGACCGAACTCGATCTCGCGAACGACGATGCCCAACTCCTGATTGAGCGGCTCGTCGGGGCTCTCGCCGGCGACGGTGCGTGCGGCCTCGTAGAAGGTGGCCCCGGCCTGCATGGTCATGGCCAGCAGGTCCAGGGCGTAAGGAAGCTGGACGTTGATCTCGCGAAGCCGCTTGGCAGCCTTCATGCTGAGGGCGTACTCGCCGAGCCAGAAGCCCACGAGCAGGCCGATCGGGACCACCAGAAGGTTGACGCTCTGCTGAAGCATCACCATCTCCAGGACGGCCAGGACGGCAACCGCGCCGAGCCCGGAGAGCATGCAGAGCGTCAGGTACTCGTCCGGCGAGTAGGCGTTGGGGTTTCCGGAAGCCCGGAGGTTTTTCAGGACGCGGCGGCGCAGACGCTCGATGGAGATTCGCCGGGCAATCTGGTGGAACGGCCAGAGCACGGGCCGGAGTTCGGGGATATCGAAGAGGGTCCGGCGGTTGAGGTTGTCGACGCTGACGCGGAACGCGGCGTCGAAGTCGGCCTCGGGGGCGGGCTTGAAGAAGCCGACGACAAACAGGCCCGCGGCCATGAAGAAGCAGAAGAGCGATCCGAGCAGCATGTACGCCATGCACGACGTTCCTAAATCTCAAACGAGACGACCTTGCGGATCCACAGGAAGCCCCACACGTTCAGAATGAGCACCGTCAACAGGACGAGGTGCCCTTCCCATGCGCTGAACAGCAGGTTGATGCCCTCGTTGTCGATCAGGTAGTAGATGCCCAGCACCACCAGGGGCATGGCGCCCATGAAGATGGCGCTGGTTCGGCCCTGTGCCGTCTGGGCCTTGACCTTCTCCTCAAGGCGGACGATTTCCCTCAGGGACTCGCCGAGCCGGTCGAGTGTTTCGGGCATGTTGCCGCCGCGCACCCGGGTGGTCCTCATGGCGGCGAACAGCAAGCGGTAGTTGTGACTCTTGAGCCTTATGCCGGCATTGTCGAGGGCGACGTCGATGCTGGTGCCGTGGTCCACCTCACGGTTGACCAGGCCGAACTCCTGGCTGAGAGGTTTCTCGCCGTGCTCCTCGATCAGGCCGATGGCCTGGCCGAGGTTCAGCCCCGCCCGCATGCCGTTGGCCAGGGTGATCAGGCCGTCGAGCAGTTGGGTTTCGAGCGTTGCCCGGCGGCGCTTGACCATCTGCCAGATGATCAGCAGCGGGAAGCCCATGCCGATGACCGCGCCGATCAGGGCGCCCAGGACGCTGCCGAACAGGAGCCAGGGCAACATGATGCACGCGGCGAGGAAGGCCAGCGACATGAACGTGACCATTCTCGGCGTGACGTTGAACATGAACAGTTCGGTCAGGACCTCGTCGATGCGGGCTTCGATGCGGCCGAGGATGATCCGCAGGTGGTGATAGGCCGGGCCGGTCAGGGCCAGGCACGCCAGAGCGACGAAGAGCAGGCTGACCCACAGGACAATCTCTACCATAGACGCCTTTCCTTCTCGGCTCCGGGATCACGCGAAACTGTCTGCGGTGATGAGCCCCTTGGCGATGAGGTCGCGTGCGAACGTCGGGATGTAGCCCGTGTGGACGAGGAGCCCATGCCTGGTTTCACGCCCCACCTTGTTCAGGGTGAAGACGTCCTCGATGATGATCGAGCCGGTGTCACGGTCGATGGCACAGACCTCGGAGATGTGGGTGATCTTCCGAGCGCCGTCGGCGAACCGGGTGAGGTGGACGACCATGTCGATGGCGGTGACGATCTGCTCGCGGATGGCCCGGACGGGCATCTCGACCGCCTCGAGGACCAGGGTTTCGAGCCGCTTCATAGCGTCCTCGGGGCCGTTGGCATGGAGGGTGGTCAGCGAACCGTCGTGGCCGGTGTTCATGGCCTGGAGCATGTCCAGGGCCTCGGGCCCGCGGCACTCGCCGACGATGATCCGGTCGGGGCGCATGCGCAACGAGTTCTGAACCAGGTCGCGGATGGTGTAGGCCCCCCTGCCCTCGACGTTGGCCGGGCGTGTCTCCACGCGGGCCACGTGTTCCTGGGCCAGCTGCAACTCGGCCGAGTCCTCGATGGTGATGATGCGCTCCTCGGGGTTGATGAAGTTGGACAGAACGTTCAGGAGCGTGGTTTTTCCGGATGCAGTGCCGCCGGAGACGAGGATGTTCTTGCGGCCGATGACGCACGCCTGGAGGAACCGGCCGGTCCACGGCGTGAGCGTGCCGAAGTCGATCATGTCATCGATCGTGTAGGGCGTTTCGGCGAAGCGGCGAATGGTCAGCAGCGGCCCGCTGAGGCTCAGGGGCGCAATGGTGGCGTTCACCCGCGAGCCGTCAGGAAGCCGGGCGTCGACGATCGGCGTCGACTGGTCGATCCGCCGTCCGATGGGGGTAACGATCCGCTCGATGACCGTCATGACGACCTCGTCGCTGAGGAACTTCCGGCCCGTGTTGCGGATGATGCCGTTTTCCTCGACGTAGATCTGATTGCGGCCCACGACCATGATCTCGGTCAGGTTCGGCATGTCTACCAGGTCCTGGAGCGGGCCGAGGCCCAGGACGGTATCGAGAATATCCTTAGTCACGTATTGGCGGACGATGTACTCCCAGAGCCCCTCGGTCACCTGGTCGGCCACGCGGTCGAACTGGTCGAGAAAGCTCTCGTCGATGAGCTTGAGGTTGTCCTTGATCCGGTCGGGGTCAGGGTTCAGCCCGATGGCGTTCTGTAGGATGCGCACGATCCGGGCGACGGCCTCCTCGGCCCGGTGGTCGGCGATCTCGCCGGCGTCGGAGAACACCGAGACGCTGCGCGGCTTGGCCTCCGAGGAGCTGGCGACGTCGTCGGTGATCTGCCGCTTGACGTAGTCCTCGACGATGGCCCATCCGCACTCATCGTCGATGTCGGCCATCTCGTCGTCGAGGATGTTTCTCAGGTGTTCGCGGATGTGGGCCACGTAGCGCGGATCGTCCTTGGCGGCAGTGTCGATGCTCCGCAGGTTGAGCCGGTGCAGGAGTTCCTGGTGGACCCGGCGTTCGAGTTCCATGACGTTGGCCAGGGGGTCGCGGCGGCGTTTGACCTTGGGAGCCTTCTTGCCCTTGGCCTCGTCGACGATGTAAACGGCGAACTCGCCGACGCGGATCTCCTCGCCGACCTGGAGCGAGACGCGATCTCCCACGTTCACCGTTTCGCCGCGGACGATGGTCCCGTTGAGGCCCAGGTTTTCGACGAAGTAATTGCCGTTCTCGCGGATGACCCTGGCGTGATGGCGCGAGACGAACGGGCTGGGCAGGGCCAGCGTGTTGTCGTCGTCGCGGCCGATAGAAACCTCGTCCAGAGCGTCGATCTGGACACTCTGGCGGGCGTCGGTGAACTGGCTGTAGGCGATCAGTTCCATGGTTCGCCGCGCTCCCGGCAGCGTTTCGGCTCACATGACCGGCGGCAGGCCCTTGTCCGCCATGGTACTCAGCGTGGCCTTGGGAATTTCGTTGTCGGCTGTGGTCGCCATCTCCTGTTCCGAGTGAGTGGAGAGTTTCAGCCCCCCGGACATCAGGTCCAGCAGTTGCGTCAGCCGCCGCGAGGTCCGCTCGCTGACAATCACGCCGATCGATTTGACCTTATCAACCTGCTGCGTCTCGTCCGATCCGTTGATGGTCCTGACACGGACCTTCTCGAGGATGGTGAGCGACTGGATGTCGGCCTTGGCGCCCGCCCGGGCCTCGCCAAACTTGATGTTGGCGGTGAGCGAAACGATGGATCCCAGGCGCAGCGCCTTGCCGGGCTGGCTCTTGGCGTCGATCGGCAAGGCAATGCTCACCGTGCCCAACGGGAGCGTGGTCTGCCGCGCGTCGGCCTTCGAGTACGGGAAGTCGTAGACCGACAGCGGCTCGCCGTTCTTCATGTTGCGGAACGGTTTGCGGCCCAGGTAGCGGTTGAGTTCCCTGTACTTGACGAGCTTGGTGGTGGCCTTGGCGAAGTGCTCCGGCACCGGGAGCTGGTCCACATCGTCTCTGGTCAGTCCGTCCGTTGCATCCAGGTTCTTCTTCAGGTAGCAGACGAGCACAGGCCTGCCGGTGGCCACCTCGATTTTTTTGTGGATGTAGTAGAAGGCCAGCGCGGCCCCGATCACGCCGAAGATGATCCCGGCCAGCATCAGTCGCACATTGGTGAACGGATTCTCGCTCTTGTCGGCCATGAGCTGGTTCCTTATCTGGGCCCGGCGTTGTCCCGCGGTCGATCGTCCGCTACCGATCGGCGAAGTCGTACACGCCGACCGTACACTCCTTGCCGGACGGGGCCTCGCGAATGACAATCATACGCGCTGCGCCGCCGGTTTCAATGACCAAGGTGGGTCCGCTGCCGTCGGTTTTCGGCGGCCTCACGGTGCACTGCCATCCCCGGTCTGCGGCCTGGCGGACGAAGAACTCGCTGACCGCCGCCTCGTGACCCGGCACGCGAGCCATGGTCAGCAACTTGTCGGTGTATGTCGCGCCGGCGCCGGGGAACGTCCTCGGCACCATGGTTGACCCCTTGGGCAGCACCAGCGTACCCAGAGGGTTGTCATGCGCCTTGAGGCGGTCGCCGGTGATCCAGGCCACGAAGGCGAGGATGGCCAGGGCGATGACAACGCTCAGCAGGACCAGCAGCACCCTCACGGCGAGCGACGGGGCTCGGTGGGTCGCCGTCCCGTCGGCCGGGGTGTTGTCTTTCCGAGCGGCCGGTGTCTGCGGCATCGGGCCTGGATTGTCGTGCTGATCGCTCATCGCTTATCCTTGAGACGTCGGCCGTGGGCTCATGGCAGGACGGCGTTCGCGTTGTTCCAGTTAAGCAGATGCTCCTCGGTGAACCAGGCGTGGAGCACCTCGTCCCTCATTCGCCGGAACTCCGGTGGAACATCGGCCAGATGACTTTCGAACAGTGTCCTGATCTCTCGCATCGGGCCGTACTGGGCAAGCCGCCACAAGGGTTCCTGGTCGTGCGTCCAGGTGGGTGAGTCGCAGTAGAAGTCGGTCCGGATTTTGCCGTCAAGGCTCTCGAAGGCCTTCGAGCCGGTCCTGAATCTCCCGACGCGTGCGAAGTTGTGCCGGCCGGGCAGGTTGTTGAAGATGCGGCAGTAGTAGTCTTCGGCCGTGTCGTTGCCGGTGATGTCCATGGCCTCGTGGAGTGCCTGCTCGTAGAGGTACTCCAGTTCGTCGTCGGTTCCGGTGCCCCGCGGGAGCCTTTTCGTCCCGGCGCCGGAGCCGATGGGGCCGTTCGCATCCTCTTCCCAGTCGGACCAGGAGCAGGCGTGGCCGTTGCGCGTGGGCAGCCACCGGCCGTTCTGCAGGTGCCATCCGCGGTCGTGGTGCCACCAGCCTCGCCGGATCTGGTGCCAGACATCGCCGCGCACCAGGATCTGGTTCCATTCCTTGTTGAGCAGCCCGTTGCCGAGGTAGATCGACAGTGCAGCCAGCGGGAGAATGATGATGAGCAACAGGACGAACTCCACCATTGCCGCGCCGCGGTGAGTGCGTCGCCGTTGCGGCCTTTGTCCTCCGTGTGCCATGGTTCGCTCCTTCTCGCGGCGGCTAGTGGGTGATCAGGTCCACGTGTTCCGCGCGGTACATCTCGAGCATCTTGCGGACCGGGGTGATGATGTCCTCGCCCAGGCGTTCCTGGGCCAGCCCTGCCCCGCTGGGGATGCCCTGGTCGAGGGTCTCCTTGCACCAGTCCCAGTGATCCATTCGGACGAGCCTGACCCGCCAGTTCTGCGTGAAGAGGTCCCACCCCCTGTCGTCGAGGTTACGCTCGCAGCCCGAGGCGAACACCTCGGCCTGGGCGTAGCAGACGAGTTTGTCGTCGGTCGGCACGGGGTTGGGGAACACCTGGGGCCAGACGATGCTGCGGGCGTCGGTGAAGGCGAAGCCGACGATGGTGAAGAAGTCGCGGATGTTGGCCGTCGTCCATCTGCCGTACTGCCGGTGCAGGACTATGGGAGCCATCTTCGGCGGGTGGCCGACCGGCGGCAGGTAGAGCCGGTGCAGCTCCTCCTCGTGCCCGACGTCGGCCCCGTCGAAGCGCCACAGCCTGTTCCTGTAGAAGGTGACCATTTCCGACTCGGTGTAGGGCGGCGGATGATCGGCATAGATGCCCAGGGCCGGGAAATGCCCCGTCTGCCGCTCCTGGCTGCGGTACCACAGGTCGTGTCGCGGATCGGCCCCTTCGCCGGGTGTGGTGGCCCGCTTGTAGCCGTTCGGCGCCGGACGATATCCCTTGTAAATCCTCAGCCGTTCGCGCGGGTACTTGCGATGCCGGAGGTCGATGTTGTCCTCGAAGCGCGGCGTGTTGTACTCGTACCGGCTGCTGAATCCCTGGACCGACCAGTAAGTTCTGAGCACTGAGTCTCGGCCGTTCTCATTGACGTGCTTGACCAGTTCGTCGTAGTCCTCGATGCGGCTGTCGGGCGCCAGGCAGACCTTCTGGTTGGCGGCCCCGAAGAGCATTTCGAACTTTTTGTCGCTGACGACCTTGAACAGGGCCGAGAAGCGGCTCAATTCGAAGAGGCCCATCGGTGTGGGCTCGGTGAACGGTTCGCGCATGTAGCGGAACGGGCCCAGGGTGCGACCGTTTCGGCGGCTGGCGTAGCCCTGCAGGTCGCGATAGCCGACAATCGTTCTTCGCCGGCTGTAGACTCGCCGGGCGTCGCGCATGGGGCGGCGGAACTTGCTGAAGCTGTTGCCGGAATTGTCGATCGGCTCGATCGGCAGATCGGGGTGGAACGGGATGACGAAGGCCGCCTCGGCGTCGTTCTTGTCACCGACGTTGATCGCCTCGCGCTGAGCCATCGTGGGGGCGATCTCCGCCATCTGGGTCTTCATCTCGTTCAGCACGTAGCAGCATTGCCACAACACGCCGGAGTCGTAGAGGCAGTACTCGTCAATCGGCAGGTCGAGGACCAGGCTGTTGATCTCGCGGATCATCTCCTGCTCGGCGCGGGCGTTGCCCACGATGAGCCAGTCCTTGAGGACGGGGTTGTTCTGCACGTCGCTGCCGTGGGCCGATGAGCCGATGTTGGCCAGCAGGTCGTCGATGATCCGCTGGGCGACCGGGGCCACGACCTCCATGGTGTCCAGCAGGACGATGACCGACAGCATCTGCGTCTGCGTGACGTTGCACATGGCCGCGGTGTTCAGGCCGCGCGCCACCCACGTCGCCCCGGTGGTGGCGACGGCGTCGGCCGTGTTCTGCATGCCGATCTTGTCGTTGGACTTCTTGCCGGAGTTCAGCACCAGGAAGACCAGGCCTGCCAGCAGGAAGAAGTAGAACATTCCCAGGAAGATGGCCTGGCCTCGCTGGTCGCGGTGAAACCGCCACAGTCCGTTGGGTTCGGCGCGTTTCATGGCACAGGTCCTTTCGCGAAGGTGCGCCCCGGCATTCATTCTCCCGGCTGCATCAGTGCGCCGAGTTCCTCCAGCAACTTGCGGATCTCGGGGGTGTCCTTGACGCCCTGGCCCAGCTTGTAGTAGCCCCGGGCCTCAGGGTACTTCTTGGCGTCGCGGGCCTGGTTGCCTTGCCACTTGTACTTCTCGTACCGGATGTCGTCCTTTAAGCCTTTGACTTCGTGGGTGTTCATGTAGTTGGCGGCCTCGTTGGCAGATCTTAAGGCGCGATCGAACTCCTGC
>Ga0272444_10000835_pt1 | contig 31241 bp, 21 predicted proteins | sample SSMForm13_FD_201033 | JGI IMG/M metagenome (GOLD analysis project Ga0272444, IMG submission 201033) | Marine sediment archaeal communities from Little Sippewissett salt marsh, Falmouth, MA, United States - SSM-Form-13 | ecosystem: Environmental > Aquatic > Marine > Wetlands > Sediment ...
CGAGCGATAATATCACCACCCCGGCCAATCCACCACGGCAGGACGGGCGGGAGATCGAAAAGCTCGAGTGGTATGCGCCGTTCGGCGTTCTGCCCGGCAATTACGCGGCTTATTTGCAGAATCACCCGCTTACATCGCCGGAGTTTTCAAGCGCCCTGACGGGGCGAAGCCGGCTGGATGCCGATATTTCCGTTCTGGTCGAGGCCTCTCTGTACTCCTCAATAACGGCCGAGCTGAATCAATATCTGGCCGATATCGAGGCGGAGGGTTACACGGTATTCGTCAACACCGTCTCGGGTGGTTCCGCTCAGGATATCAAGGACTGGGTAATCGACAGGTATAATGCGGGAAGCGAGGGCTTCGTTTTTATCGGCGATATCACGGCCGCCTGGGCCGAGGTGTCCGGATCCCAGTTTCCGTGCGATTTATTCTATATGGACCTTGACGGCAACTGGCAGGACGACAATTCCGACGGGATTTATGAAATACACACGGCCGGAAGCGGCGATATGGCTCCCGAGGTTTATATCGGCCGCCTCTATGCTTTTACGCTCTCTTATGACAGCGAGGCCAACCTGGTCAATGATTATCTGGCCAGGGTTCATGCCTACCGATCGGGTCAACTGACCCAGCCCTGGCGCGCGCTGGAGTATGTCGACGAAGACTGGTATAATATGTCCGTCAACCTCGATCTGGTTTATGATGACAGTGTCGTTCGCCATGATTACGGCTACTATACCACCGGTGCCGGCTATCTTGACCAGATGGACCACGGTCGTCATTTCGTGACTGTCTGCGCCCACAGCTACTCCGGCGGTCATCATTTCGGAACCCGCCCGACGGAATCGGTCGCCTACGGCCATGTCTATGTCTACAGCCCGACCGCGCGCGCGGCGAGGCTGCTTCTGGGCAGCGATGACGGTATCAGGGTCTGGCTCAACGGAGCTCTGCTCTATACCAATGATCGCTATGGCGGCTGGATCGAGGATGCCTATGATATTCCGGTGTGGCTCGAGGCCGGCTGGAATCAACTGCTGTGCAAAACCAGTCAGGCCGGCGGTAGTTTCTTATTCTCGGCTCGATTTACCGATCCGAGCTATGTTACTTTCTCCGATCTCGAATATCGGATCAACGATCCGGACGTATATCCGGCCGAGGCCGAGTTCATCCGCGGCTGGTTGCTCAACGGCTTCCATCAGGATAATTCGGGTAATTTCTGGAATTATCTGACCACCAATTATCTCGGTGTCGATGAAAGCACGATCAATCCCTCCGACGGGGAAATCATGGGAGGGCACACCTGGACAACGGTCAGCTCAGGCTGCCCCTATGTAGACCTGGCGGCCCATGAGGACAGCGATTATGGAGTTTGTTATGCCTTTGCCCGGATTTATTCGGCGACGGCGCAAAACTGTCAGCTCTGGATTGGCTACGACGACGGCGCCCGGGTCTGGCTTAACGGAGCGGAGGTGCTGTACGAAAATGTCTATGTCAACTTCGAGGCTGACATGTCCAAAATCGACGTCACCTTGAACGCCGGCGAGAATCATCTTCTGGTTAAAATATCCGAGTGGATGGGCCCGCATGGTTTCAGCGCCCGTTTCTGTCAGACCGACGGCAGCCCGGTGAGCGGGTTGTCTTACGATCCGACGGCTTCGCCGGTAACACATATCGGTACCTGGCTGATCAACGGACCCTATGTCAATCCGGAGACCGCCACGCGTCTGACGACCGACTATCTCGGGGGCGAAGAAACGGTAAGCCCGAGCGAGGGCGACGTCGCTCCCCAGGGCACCTGGGAACGCAGTCTCAGCAATGGCCGCCCGTTCGATCTGGGTGCTTTCTATGATCGCGGCGGCGACTGGGTTTATTCCTCGACCATCCAGGACCGTGATCCCCCGGTATTGTTTTACAACCTTTTCTCATGCGGCCCCGGACGTTTCACCGACAATGACTATCTGGCCGGTTCATATATTTTCAATACCACCACCGGGCTGATTACGATCGCATCCTCTAAAAGCGGCAGTATGCTCAATTTTCACGATTTCACCGGGCCTCTTTCCGAGGAGAACACAAATATCGGCCGGGCTTTTCTCGAGTGGTTCCAGGCTCAGGCCCCATTTGAATTGTGGGAACAGGAATGGTACTACGGCATGATCCTCAACGGCGACCCGACCCTGCAGCTTCTGATCTGTGTCGACAGTGACGGCGACGGCTACGGTGATCCGCAGTATGCGGAAAACACCTGTGATCCGGACAACTGCCCGGAGGTTTACAACCCGCAGCAGGAAGATTATGACCTGGATGGTATCGGCGATTCATGCGATAACTGTCCCGAGGTCGGCAACCCCGATCAGATCGACAGCGATGGCGATGGTCTCGGTGATGCCTGCGATTTTATTTGCGGCGATGCCAATGCCGATGAAATAGTCAACATCCTGGATATAACCTATCTGATAGACTATCTCTATAAAGGTGGTCCCGCCCCGGAAATACTGGAGGCGACCGATGTCAACAACGATGACACGGTTAATATCCTCGACATCACATATTTGATCGATTACTTGTACAAGGGTGGTCCGGAGCCCGATTGCTCCTGATTATAATCGGATGAAACAAGGGATCGCGACAGCCGGCAGGTCTGACCGGCGACAAACGTACCCGGAGTCGCAGCCAATACCCGATGGTCTGATACAAAGCGACAAATAAGCCGATACCTCCGCCGGCCGCATGTAACCAACAGGCAGGTTTTTGTTGATAATCCAGGAAAATATATGATCTATTGGATTGGAGAACATGACCGACAACCAAAACCGGGGAGTCAAATGATGAAGATCAGTAAATTTTCATCGGCAACGGCAGAAATGATTGTTATCGTTTTTATCTGCCTTATTCTTGGTTCGATCGTACACGACCGAGCTGTTTATGCCGCCGATTTCGATAGCCTGGAGTACCTTAACAGTTCTGTTCTGACATACGTAACGGATGCTGCAGTCAGCGGGGCAACCGTCTATGCCTCCAATCCCAACGGCCTGCTGATAATGGATTTCATCGCTGCCGACAATCCGGATACATTGGCTTTCCTGTATATCCCCGAAGGATGTCATGGTCTGGCGAAGAGAGGCAACTATGTATTCATAGTCGGCGGCGACCAGAAATTGATCACCGTCGATGTCACCGTTCCGGGAAGTCCCGAACGCAAAGACGATTTCATCATGCCGGGGAGTATTAAAAGATTATTCATTGAAAGCGACCGGATCTATGCCGCCGGTGGCTATGGGAATTTTTATGTAGTCGAAATCGCCGATCCGCTGACTCCGGCTCTGGCAGGCGAGCATCTTTTTTCCGACGAGGTTCGAGATATCGCCATCAGCGGCAATCTACTCCTGGCCGCCTGCGACAATGACGGACTGCAAATCGTCGACATTTCGAATATCTCTTCCATCGACTCTGTCGGGGCTGTCGATACGCCCGGCAGCAGCTGGGGCATAGAAATAATAGATGATTATGCTTTTATCGCCGACAACAGCAATGGCCTGGTGGTCATTGATTTTTCCACACCCTCTTCCCCGTTTGTCTCTTCCACCTACAATGATCAAAATGTCACCACCATCCAGGAAAATTATCCTTATTTATATATAGGAAACTCTACGGAAATAATAATTACCATGCACGATACCGGAGAATGGCTGGATACGCTGGGAACGCTGGGCATCACTGACGGATATCCTCTGGATATCGAATACCAGAACGATTTTCTTTATATGACCATGTCGTACGGTATTTTCAGGGTGGCCGACATTTTCAACACCAGCAGCCCGTCATACGCGGGCGGGTTTCAATCCCGCCGATTCGTCCAGGGAGTATATGTCAGGGATTCCCTGGCCTATGTCACCGATTACAACGGCGGCCTGTTCATCGTAGATTACAGGAATCCGGAAAGCCTCGTCGAGGTCGGCTCTTACCCCGGTATGGGCGGGGCCGAGGAAATAATCCTGGTGGACTCGCTGGCCGTCATTTCTCGCTGGGCCGGCGGTATCACTATACTCAATGTTAAAGATCCGGCCAGTCCTTCCTTTGTCGGCTCGTACACCGACATCAACGACCCGGAAAATATACACTTATTCGACAGCCTTGTCTACATAGCCCGAATGGGAGCCGGTGAGGGCGTTCATGTAATCAATATATCCGACCCGTCGAATCCTCAATTCGTGGCAGAGTACGTGACTCCCGATCTGGCAAGAAGTGTTTTCGTCAACGATACTGTCGCGTATGTTGCCGCCGATGACAGCGGTTTGATTGTCATAAGCTTCGCCGATCCCCTTAATCCGGAATATATTTCGGATTATGTTACTTCCAGCCGTGCCTACTCGGTTTCGGTTTCCGGAGATATGGCTTATGTCGGTCAAAGCAACGGCCTGGTCACTATTTTGAACATATCCGATCCGTCAACACCTGTTTTTGTCAATTCGCACGATATCGGGCCGTCAAACGTAACCCGTATAGAGATAGTCGACAATTTCGCCTTTATTGCCGCCGGCCGGTACCTTTCGGTGGTCGATATGGACGATCCACTGAATCCCGAACCGCTGGGCACATTCGAGAACACCGGTCGTTTTATTCAATCCCTGGCTATAGACGATCATATTATCGCTCTTGCCGCTGAATCGGGATTGCTGTTTCTCCTGGGATCATCGGATGTCACCTCTGTCGACCATGACGATTCGAAAGGCAATCATCCAGCGGGATTCGAACTGGATCAAAATTATCCCAATCCCTTTAACCCGGCAACGACGATCAGATATTATGTCGACCGGTATTCTGAAGTGAGGATAGACGTTTACAATGTCCTGGGACAGTGCGTGAGGAATCTTCTGGATGAATACCGGACGGCCGGTTACTACACGATCACCTGGGACGGGATGGACGGCTTCGGCAATAGAGTTGCTTCGGGCATATACTTCTATAATCTGGTCGCCGATGATATGACAGCTTCGAAAAAAATGTTATTGCTTAGATGATATTCGACGGTACAAATGACAGGCCGTCCAATCGTCGGCGAAAGACATTTCACTTATCGGTCGATAGCCCCTTGACAGCAGCCTCTTACGGGATATCATCACGGCCGACCTGAATCCCATAGGTGAGAATGAAGTCTTTTTATAAATGGTTGATGGTTGTCTGCGCCATGTTGTCGGCGGTTTCTTCGGTATCTCAGGTGACCGAAGAATCGGTCGAAAGGCAGCTTTCGGGGACAATCAAGGGAACCGTCGTCGATGCGGAGACTCAGCAACCGCTGCCGGGGGTGACCGTTCAAATCACCGGAACCGAAAGAGGTGCCTATACCGACATCAACGGCGACTTCGAGATATCCAAAGTGCCGATCGGGGCCTATCTGGTCGATATCAGATCGGTCGGTTATCAGCCGTTGACCCGGACCGATATAATCGTGAAACCCGGGCGTATCACCACCATTCCGGTTGAACTGACGATGACACCGGTGCCGGTCAAAGGCATTAGGGTAACGGCCGGCTATTTTCATGAAATACAGGACCAGCCGACCAGCGCCACGAATTTTACCGGTGAGGAAATACGCCGGGCACCGGGGTCGGCCGGCGATGTCAGCCGCATCGTCATGGTTCTGCCCAGTGTCGCCCAGGTCAACGATCAACTGAACAGCCTCGTGGTTCGCGGCGGAAGCCCGGTGGAAAACGCCTTCTACATAGACAACATCGAGATTCCCAACATCAATCACTACCCCATACAGGGGACCTCGGGCGGTCCCATCGGTCTTCTCAATGTCGATTTCATTCAAAACGTGAATTTTTCGGCGGGCGGTTTCTCGGCCACCTACGGCGACCGGCTTTCCTCGGTCATGGAAATCGAATTTCGCGAGGGTAATCGCGATGAGTTCGATGCCCAGCTCGATTTAAGTTTCGCCGGCTTCGGAGCCGTCGCCGAAGGCCCGTTGCTGACCGATCGGGGCTCTTTCATGATTTCGGGCCGCCGGAGTTACCTGGATATGCTGGTTGATGTTATCGGCGTGGGAACGGCACCCAAATACGGTGACTATCAGGGAAAACTCGTTTATGATCTTTCCCCCGCCAACAAGATGACGGTCCTGGGCATTTATGGCTGGGACGGTATCGAATGGAACCCGGATCAGTCTCGCGACGACGGGATGCCCATTTATGGACCATTTAAGGGATATGAGTACGCTTTCGGGGCCAACTGGAAATACCTCTGGAACCGGAAAGGATATTCGAACACCTCGCTTTCGATATTCGGCACGAAATATATTTCCGACGTTTTCGAAACCAAGGCCTTTTTCGATTCCACGGTCAACGGCGGAAAAGAACTGCGGCTTTATCAATCGAATTCCCTGGAGCAGATTGTCCAGCTGCGCAGCGTCAATAACTACCGATTCAACAATCGGATAAGTACCGAATTCGGCTTCGATTTCAAGTACTTTTATAACGATTATTTTTATAATTCCGCTCCCTACACCAATGCCATCGGCGATTCCATCGAGGCCGTTTATGTGGACAAAATTATGGAGTCTCCCAAATACGGCCTCTACACCAGCCTGAATCTCAGGCTGACCGGTCGCCTGACAGCCAACGCGGGCCTGCGTTACGATTATTTCCCGTTCAACAAGAGACAATACGTGTCGCCGCGCCTGGCCCTGACATACCAACTGAGCGAACGGTTTTCGCTGAAAAGCGCCACCGGGATTTATTATCAGTCTTTACCGTTGGTCCTGATTTCGCAGAAGGATGAATTCGAGCGGTTGAGGGATCCTCGCGCCTATCATTATATTCTGGGATTCGATTATTTGCTGACACCGGAGACCAAACTGACCGTTGAGGCTTACTACAAGGACTACCGGAACTTCCCCGTCGACCCGAATCAACCCCAGTTGTTTCTGGCCGACGAATTGTCTTTTATGCGGATGGTCGGTCTCTTCGAGAACCTGGATGACAACGGCCTGGCCGAATCATACGGTCTCGAGGGTACCATCCAGAAAAAGCTGGCCGATGATATCTACGGCATGGCCAGCGCCTCCTATTTCCGCTCGAAGTACCGGGACTACCGGGGCGTCTGGCGCAACCGTCTCTTCGACAACCGTTTCATTGCCAGTATGGAGGGCGGTTACAAGCCGAACAACAAATGGGAATTTTCCCTGCGATGGATTTTCGCCGGCGGCCCGCCCTTTACACCTCTGGATGAGGAATTATCGGAAGAATACCGGCGGACGGTCATGGATCGGAGGCGGGTCAACATGGCCCGGCATCCGGATTACCATTCGCTCAATATCCGTCTGGATCGACGATACAGTTTCAAAAGATCCAGCCTGATCGTCTATTTTTCGGTCTGGAATGCCTATAACCGGAAAAATATCGGCATGTATTTCTGGAATGAGGTGGAAAACCGCCCGGATGTCGAATACCAGTGGATGGCCCTGCCGGTCGGCGGTTTCGAATTCGAATTCTAAAGACGATTCCGATAAGGCCGGGCCGGAGATAATCTTTTTCAAAGAGGTGTTGATATTCAGGACCGACCTGTTTATCTTGGCGGTATGGGCAATCCGGACAGTTCGCTCAATAAGGCGATAGCGATCGCCGCCGGAGTTCACCAAAATCAACGGTACTTCGACGATTCACCCTATATATTGCATCCGATACGAGTGATGCTGCAATTCGACCATGCGGAGAAACAAACCGTCGCCGTTCTTCATGATGTTATCGAGAAAAGCGACCTGACCTGCGAAACGCTGCGCCGGGAAGGATTCGAGGAAACTGTGGTTGCGGCTGTCGATTTTTTATCGAAAAGACCGGGTGAGGATTATCCTGATTATATAAACAGGGTTCTCCGGAATAAGACCGCCGTCGAAATAAAGGTCGCCGATATCGAGGATAAATTCGAAACGGCAGAGAAACACGGAATAGCTCTGGCGGCCGACAAAAAGAAGAGATTCCGAGAAGCCCTGAAGAAATTGAAGGGATCGATTCGGTATCATGAGTAAAACCGTTTTCCTGGTTCGTCATGCCAAGGCGATTGGTAGAGAAAAGCCGATTCCGGATTTCGAGAGGTCACTGACGCCAAAAGGCCTGTTACGATCTCGGGAAATGGCGGAATACACATTGAAAAGGGGCTTTTCCCCCGATTTGATGATTTCATCGCCGGCCAGCCGGGCGTGCGAAACGGCCCTGGCCTTCGCCGGAGTATTCGGCTACCCCGAAGATAAGATCATCAGGGAAAATATTATCTATGATGCCATCGATGGACGGGAAATAATCGGGGCGGTAACCGATAAAAGCGATCAGTATCATTCTCTTTTTCTGTTCGGCCATAATCCGACTATCTCCGAGGCGGCCGGGATACTGAGCCCCGGTTTCGATCAAAGCATTGCCAAAGCCGGCCTGGTCGCTGTCAAATTCAGCCATGCAACCTGGCCGGAGATTGAAACAGACGGCGGGGAACTGCTTTTCTATTGGGAACCGAAAAAGGTTCTGCGCTAATATCGGATATGTTGTATAGAGAAAGACAACGGACACCATATACCGTGCCTGTAATGTTAGGATTTTATTAGATCTCTCAGTAGCCCTTCTTTTTAGCCGGGTGGGGGCATATATTGTCGAAGGAACAGTATTAAGGATAGGTGAGTCCGGGTTTGAAAAAGATATTTACCAACAAGGAGATCAGCTGGTTATCATTCAATGCTCGTGTTCTGCAGGAGGCGGCTAATCCGGACGTGCCCCTGATTCAACGGCTGCGATTTCTGGGGATATTTTCATCCAACCTGGATGAGTTCTTCCGGGTCCGTATCGCCACCCTGAAACGGATCAGCACCCTCAGTGCCAAAGCCAGGACGCTGATCGGTCATAATCCCAATGAAGTCCTCAGCGTTATCGAGCATATCGTGGTGGAACAGCACCGCGAGTTTGACCGGCTTTATCGGGGAATCATCGATGAGCTGGCCCAAAACGGCATACATATTATCGATGAAAATCAGCTCACCGAGGAACAGGGTATTTTCGTAAAAGCCTTCTTTCATCACCATGTCCGTCACATGATAGTGCCGATCATGATAGACCAGGTGAAGAAGCTGCCGGCCCTGCGAGATCAGTTTATTTACCTGGCCGTTCGTCTCCGGCACGGTAAGAAGCCTGAGAAAATAAAAGACTCCCTGATCGAGCTGCCGACCGATATGATCTCCCGATTTCTTATTTTGCCGGAGATCGAAAACAAAAAGCATATCATTCTTCTCGATGACGTTATTCGGTATAGTCTCAAGGATATTTTCTCGATTTTTCCTATCGATCATTATGAGGCTTATACCATAAAACTGACGCGTGATGCCGAACTGGATATCGACGATGACGTTTCCCAGAGTTATATCAAGAAGATTTCGCGCAGTCTCAAGAAGCGCAAAGAGGGGCGGCCGGTCAGATTTATTTACGATGATAAGATCCCGGCCGAGCTTCTGGCGGTGATTATCAGGAAACTGGGTATAAAGCCGCGCGATACGCTGGCCTCGAGCGCCCGTTATCATAATTTCCGTGATTTTATCGCTTTCCCCGATTTCGGCATGAAGAATCTGGTTTATGAACCCACCCGGCGTCTGCCGCACCGGGTCATCAAACCGTCGGCAAGTCTTATCAAACAGATATATAAAAAAGACGTCCTGCTTCATTCGACCTACCAGAAATTCGAGTACGTTATCGATCTTCTTCGCGAGGCGGCCATAGATCCCAAGGTCACCTCGATCAAGCTGACGATTTACCGGACGGCCAAAAGGTCGGCTCTTCTCAATACGCTTATCAACGCCTCCCGCAACGGCAAATACGTCGTGGCTATTCTGGAACTCCAGGCCCGTTTCGACGAAGAGGCCAATATCTACTGGGCTAATCGGCTCCAGGAGGAGGGGGTCAGGGTAATCTACGGTGTTCCCGGATTGAAAGTGCATTCGAAATTATGCCTGATCAGCCGCAAGACCGGCAAGGGACAGAAGAATTACGCCATTTTCGGTACGGGTAATTTCAACGAGGACACCATTCATGTTTACAGCGACATGTTCCTGCTGACATCGCATCACGGTTTAACAAGTGAAGTGGCCAAAGCATTCGAGTTTTTCGAGCACAACTACAAGGTGATCGATTTCAAGCATCTCATGGTGGCCCCCTTCAACCTTCGGGAAAACGTATCCGCCCTCATAACGACGGAAATCGAAAACGCCAAAGCCGGCAAGCCCGCGGAGATTTTTATCAAGGTCAACAATCTGGTCGACCCGAAAATAATCGAACTTCTTTATGACGCCAGCCAGAACGGCGTTGCCGTCAAACTGATCGTCCGCACCATGTTTTCGCTGGTACCCGGTATTAAGGGCATGAGTGCCAATATCGAGGCCATCAGTATCGTCGACAAATTCCTGGAGCACGCCCGGGTTTTCGTCTTTCACAATAACGGTGACCCGCTGGTTTATATCAGCTCCGCCGATCTGATGCCGCGAAACCTCGATCATCGGGTGGAAGTCGCCGCGCCCATTTATGATAAAGCCATCAAGCGGGAAATCATCGATTTTCTCGAGCTCCAGTGGAAGGACAACACCAAGGCCAGAATTTTGAACAAGGAGCTTGATAATTCATACCGGAAGACATCCGATGACACGGCCATCCGCTCGCAATTCGACTTCTATGACTACCTTAAACGAAAACTGGAGAAGACGAGCTCGAGGGCCGGGCAGCCGATGAAGAAAACATAGACAGGTCATTATCGGAGTAACCATATGAAATTCGCATCTATCGATATCGGCACCAACGCGGTCAGATTATTGCTCTCCCGGGTTTATGATGACGGCCCCGTCCCTTTTATCAAAAAGGAGACGCTGGTCCGGATGCCGATCAGGCTGGGTGAAGATGTTTTTACGGTTGGTGCCGTTTCCGATGAAAAAACCGAATATCTGATTCAAACCATGCGAGCCTACAAACACCTTATTTCCGCCTATGGAGCGATCGATTATCTGGGCTATGCCACCTCGGCCATGCGCGAGGCGGAAAACGGCCGGGATATCATCAGGTTGATCAGGAAGAAAACCGACATAAATCTGCAAATAATCGATGGTCTCCGGGAAACCGAAATAATCTGTACCAACCGTCCGCGGCATCTCATCGACCGGAATCGCGCTTTTTTGTATATCGACGTCGGCGGCGGCAGCACCGAGCTGGCCATATTCACCGATAACCGCATTCAGCGTTCCAAATCACTCAATATCGGCGGCATCAGAATCCTGAAGGGCAAGGTCACCAAAGAATCCTGGAACGAAATGAAAGATTGGCTCGGCGAGCATACCGGCGGTATCGAAAACCTGACGGCTATCGGCAGTGGTGGCAATATCAATAAAATCTTCCGCCTGGCCGGTAAAAAGCCGAATGAATCCTTAAGTTACAAAAAAATCAAATCAATTTACAAATATCTGCAGACATTTTCGCTGGAGGAACGAATCAAGGTGTTCAATTTCCGGAGCGATCGGGCCGATGTCATTGTTCCGGCGGCGAAAATATACATGTCGGCCATGAAGTGGGCCCGCATCAAGCACATCCATGTTCCCATGGCCGGCCTTTCGGACGGAATGATCCGTATTTTATATGAGAAGTACAATAATAACAAAGTGAATTGACGGATTTCGGAAATGCCGTTTGGTTGTATTGAGGATTATCACTCCAGCCGATACGAACTGATCAAAAAAAATTTCCTGGCTTCAAGAGATACATTTTCGGCTGAGTCCATTCATGACATGCGCGTGGAGATAAAACGGTTGCGTGCCTTCTACCGTTTTGTCGGACGGCTGAACCGGTCATTCCAAGCCAAACCACATTTTCGCGAAATCAGGCAGCTATTCAAGGCCGCCGGCGGTTTGAGAGACATTCAGGTGCAAAAGGAGCTCTTTCTGGAAATTTATCGGGCACACGGTCTCGGCCGGCCGGACTGTCTGGAGTATTTCGATCAAAAGGAAACGGCCGCGGCCGGATCTTACGCCGCCGTGGCCGGTCAATTCGACATCGAAAAAATAGCCGAAAATTACCGTTTTATCGCCGACAGTATCAAAGACCTCGACGGCCGCGACATCCGCCGAAAGCTCTATCAGGGCATAAACAAACTGCTGCGTAAACTGCACCGAAAAAAAAGCCGCGGGGATTTGAGCGCCGATGATTTGCACAGGATCCGTATCAACACCAAGGCTGCCCGCTATAACCTGGAACTGCTGATACGGTGCTTCGATCACGACAAAAATCCGGAGTCGTTGAACAAGCATCTCAGGCAGGTTCACCGGGCCCTGGGGAAATGGCATGACTTCGTTATCGCCACGACGACGCTGGAAATCCTAAAAGATCGAATGGCACCGGAGACCTTATCGGCCCTTCGAAAAATATTCACCAGTAACCGTGAGAATTACCTGGAGCAATTCGCATCGGCGTACGATACACTTTCGGATTTCCTTCAAAAAAACCCGATCGAGGGTTAAATTTATCTTTCAGCTCCCCGATAAAATCAATATCGTATCGTTAATAGTTCGTCTTCGAAACAGGCGTCGAATTATCGGAGGAGATTTCAATGCGTCCGACCGATCTGGAAGGTTCCGGGCTGTTTGACAGGAAGGCACCGACTCTGGCAGCCGGAGGACTGGTCTGGAACGAGCGCAACGGATCGGTGAAAATCGCCCTGGTGAAACAGAAAAACGACGGTTTATGGCATCTGCCCAAAGGAAAGTACTCCCCGAAAGACAAATCACTGAAACAGGCCGCCATCCGCGAGGTCAGGGAAGAAACCGGCTGTGATGTCAAGGTGTCGGGATTCGCCGACAGCCTGCGATACCGGGCCGGAAAAAAGAACAAAATCGTCCTGTTCTGGCATATGAAGTTGAGAAAGCCGAAGGCTTTCAAGCTCCACGACGATATCGTCAAATTTCGCTGGTTTACTCCGGATAAAGCGGCCGAGAAACTCGGCTGTCGAGACGAAAAAAGGCTTTTGATCGAGCAACTGCCGAATTCCTGATTTTTCCTCAAAATTCGGATTTATAGCTAACGGATTCATTTTATTTTCGTTATTATCATAATAATATATACCGGACCGATATGATCTTGATAAACGGGATGATCTATGGCCGAAAAAAACAAGAATAGATTCCAGTTCGATAGAACCTTCTTTGATACGGCGGCACTCCACGCCGGCCAGGCCTTGAATCGGGGGAGCGCCCTGGGCGGGCTTCTCGAAAAATACGCGCAGTTCGTCGATGCACATTACACGGCCGGTTTTTCGGGCCAGGTGCCCAACTCGCTTTTGCAACTGGAAGCCCTGACGCTGTTGATGCTGAATGAGGCCAACGGCGACGGTTTCAGCAAAGCCGGAAAGAAAATCATCCTGTATCCGCGCGGACTGGCCGTGAAAGGAAGCAAGTGCAAACGAAAGAAAGGCAAATTCGGTACCAGATGTACTCACTGTACTTCCAAATGCCGGCTTTCCTTATTGATGAAAAAGGCCGAATCCGATAAGTACGGCGGTTTCTTTTTCGGCCGGGATATTTTCAAGCAGCTTAATTCCATCAGGAAGAAAAACAAAAATGTCGGAATAATCTTCGTCGCCGACCTTCTCTCCATTAATAATTTCATGCGCCTGGCAGCCATGCTGAATATACCGGCCCGGGGCATCCTGACGCCGAATATCAATTGCCATGAAATAAACGCCAGGCAATTATCCCGGGAAACGATCAGCGAGCAGTTTCAGATGATTACCGGCCGCCGGCCCTGATCATACACCTCGTCGGAACACCCATCGCGTCAACCTGAAAACATCGTTGCGAACGACGTAGAGGCAGGGAATAAAAACCAGGGTCAAAGGAGTGGCAAAGAGCAGCCCGTAGCCGAGGGCCAGAGCCATCGGCGCGATAAAAGGATCGGAGCCGCCGATGCCGTAGGCCAGTGGAATCAGGCCGGCCCCCGTCGTCAGGGTGGTCATAATGACAGCGCGCAGGCGATTGGCCGTCCCCATGGCCACCAACTCGACAATCCCCTTATCGGAATGCTTCCGTCGCAGTTCGTTGATATGGTTGACCAGGACCAGAGAGTCGTTGACGACGACTCCGCTGAGACCGACCAGACCCATGAGGGCGAGAAAACCGAGCGGCTCGCCATGGAGGGCAAAGGCGATTATCACCGCCACGATCCCGAAAGGAATCGCGATCATAACCATAAAGGGCTGGGTAAAGGAATCAAACAGCAAAGCCAGGATAAAATAGATGGCGATAACGGCGATACCGAAGGCGATGAAAAGACTCCGGAAAGAGGAAGCCGTCTCTTCGGCCTCGCCGCCGATGGCAAAGCGCATTCCCGGCCAGTCGCGATCGAGATCGAAATGCCTGACGGCGGCGCCGGTAACCTCCAGCGGCGTCGTCTTGCCGGCCTCGATATCGGCTGTCACCGTGGTCGTGCGTTCGCGGTCGAAATGATAATAATTGGCCGGGCCGGGCCCCCGGTCTAGCGAGGCCACCTCTTTGAGAGCGATAAGACGTCCCTTGTCGTTGGGAATGAGCATCTCGCGCAGATCCTCGAGATTATCGCGGGCCGAGGACTGGAGCAGGACCCGAAAATCGACGTCTTCATCGCCGTAGCGAACGCTGGTGACAATGTCGCCGTCGAAGGCGATCCGGGCGGTTCGGGCCACGGTCGCCACGGAAAGTCCCAGGCGTGACAGACGATCGTAGTCAAGATTGATCCGCACCTGCTGTTTGCCGAGTTTGTCATTGCGATCGATATCGATGACACCGTCAATGGAGCCGATAAAAGCGATGAGTGAATCGGAAAGCCGGCGCCGCATATCGTCATCAGAGCCCACAACGCGGATGGTTACCGGGTCGCCCACCGGAGGTCCCCCGGCCTCGACATCGTAAACGACTTTCCCGAATCCCTCCAGGCTGTCGGTCTCGGCTCGCAGCTCCTGGACCACGTCGGCGGCGGTCCGGCCGCGCCGGGCGTAGGGTATCAGATTAATCCTGATCAACGCCCAGTTCTCATACTCACCCGGCTGGCGTTCGCCATGAGTCCCGACCCGGGTGGTAAACGAGGCCAGTTCGCGTTCGGGAAGCCGGGCAATGACTTCTTCGATCTTTCGAGTTTCGGCCGAGGTTTTCTCCAGGGAAGAACCGACCGGGGTTTCGACATAGACATTGATATTGTCCGCGGCGGTCGTCGGAAACAGGATAAATTGCATGAAATTGAAGGCGTACCAGAGCGAACCGAACAGCAGCCCGATCGAAATTATAATAAAGACATAGCGAAGCTTGAGAGCATAATAAATGTACTTTTTAAAGAGCCGGCGAACGGCATCGAACCACCTTCGCCCGCTGCTTGTACCCTGCTTTTGTTTGGCCAGACCGGGCACGAGATGAGACGGTAGAGCCACGATAACCTCGGCCACCGAAATAAGTACCGCCAGGCTGATTACCAGCGGAATCACAAAGACGAATTCCCCGGTCACGCCGCTCATGTAAAACATGGGGGCAAAGGCCAGAAAAGTCGTCACGAGCGTGGTGATCACCGGTTTGGAGACCTCACGGATACCATTGGCGGCCGCTTCTACAGGCGACTCGCCGAGTTCTCGCCGTCGGACGATATTTTCCGAGACGATTATACCGTCGTCGACAACGATACCGATAACCAGAAGCATCGCCGTCAGGGCGATAATATCGAGATAGGCTCCCATGACCGGCAGCAGAAAGAGAACCCCCAGAAGCACCACCGGAATACTCAGGGCCACCCAGAAGGCGGTCCGAATGTTGAGAAAAATCGTCAGGACCAGAAGCACCAGAGCCAGCCCGATGGCGCCGTTGGAAAGAACCACGTTGAACCGATTCCGCACGTAATAGGATACATCATCGGCGAACTGAATGTCGATCCCGTCAGGAAGGAGGGCGCGCTCTTTCTCGGCCAGTTTGCGGATGGCATCGACGGTCCGAATGATATCGGCCGATTCCATCTTGAGCACCTGAAAGGTGATGGCCGGAGAGCCGTTCATGCGGGAAATAATCCGCGGCTCGTCGAAATCGTCACGCACCTCGGCAACGTCTCTGACACGCAGCGGCGGGCCGGTAAAAGTGGACCTGACAATGACATCATTGACCGCCTGAGGATCTTCGAATTGGGCCAGGGTAACGACACTCCGCTCGCTGGTGTACGAGTCGAAGGTCCCGCCGGTAGCCCGGATATTGCGTTCCCGGATGGCTCGCGAGATATTCTGCAGGGGTATTTGATATCGTTCCAGAGCCTCGGCATCGACCTCGATTTTAACCTCGCGATCGAGATACCAGTATTCGTTAACCGACGATACACCGGGAACGTTTTCCAGCTTCTTCTTGAACAACCGGGCTGTCTCGCGCAACTGACGATAGGGGATATCACCGGAAATACCGACATCGATGACCGGGACGATAGCACTGCTGATTTCGGTCACCAGCGGCGCCTCGGTAACCTCCTCGGGAAGATCGGTAACACGATTGACGGCCTCACGGACATCCTGCTTGATACCCTCTTTATCCTCAGCATTGACATCGATTTCAACCGTAATGACCGACAGGTTCTCCATCGAATAGGACGTAATCTGCTTGATATTGGCGACCGATTTGAGTTCCTCCTCGATTTCATTGGTAACGTTCAATTCGACATCTTCGGGCGAGGCCCCGGGATAATAGGTGGTAATAATCATTTGACCGAAATCGACATCGGGAAAGACGTCGCGCTTGATCTGCAGCATGGTCCCGACTCCCAGAAGAATCACCATGATCGTAAACAGCTTCGCCAGCATGTGGCGTTCCACGAAGAACCTGAAAAACGGATTCACCTTCAAAACTCCAGGAATCGGTTACCGGTTATTTTCAAGAAACAGGTCGGTCAGGGCCAGGTACTGATGGTACAGCCGATGATAATTGGCGGCGTTTTCGGCGTATAACAAACGTGCGTTCTGTTCGTTGTCACGCGCCTGAATGACAAAAGTCAGCTCGCCCCGCCCCTGTTCGTAGAGCTTCAATTCCTCGGCGGCTTTTTCTCTGGCGGACTCTATCTCTTCTCGATTGAGCCGCATGATTTCCTCGAGATCGGCCAGTTGAATCAAAAGAGCGTCGAGGCTCGATTCCAGGTCGAGCCGAACCTGCTGATAACGCAGGCGGTTCTGGCGTATCTCCAGCTCAGTCTGTATCCCTCCGCTGCGGGCCGCTTTTGCACCCAGAGGTTGTCGCAAAAGAAGTGACAGGGAGAAATCAGGCTTGGTCAGTTCCAGCGAATTACCGAAGGCATCATCGCCGCCTTTGATGGCCAGGCCGATATTGAGATCAAGGTTCGGCTTCTCCCATTCGTCATAGCTTCGGTCAAGCCTCTCAAGCTGCTCCCGGCGGGCCTGAAGCGTATTCAGAAGACGCGAGTTTTCCTCCAGCACGGCCCGCGCCTCATCGAAACCGGGGATGTCGGCCGGACGGTAGAGATCATAGGCCGGCTGTAACTGGCGGATACTATCGGCCTGGGCCAGCAGTGCCAGTTCGGCCTTTCTGGCTCGAGCCCGGGAATCGAGAAGAACCGCGTTCTGACGCGCGGCCCGAACGGCATCCTCCGACCGGAGAACATCCACCTGATCGACCAGGTTGGCCCGGCGCTTTTCGGTCGTAAGCTCCAGTTGCTCCCGGGCCAGTTGCAGCCTCTGTTCGGTGATTTTCTTCTGCTCCTCGAGCAAGACCCAATCGACAAAGTTCAGGGCGATCTCCAGAAGGAACTGCTCCTGGTTTTCGATTGCCTCCAGTTCGCTGATACTGATCGTATGGGCGGCCAGATCATAATCGAGTCGACTCAGGTCGCCGCCGTAATTGCGCCAGAGCGGCTGCGTATACGAAAGCGACAAAGCGTGTTCATAAAGCCGCGGTGTTCCCGCCGAGATACCGCCCGACTCGCTGCCGGGAAACGACAGATCGGGCAAAGTCTGATCGGTGAAATCGGTCGACCACTCGATCCCGAAGCGCCCTCCGGTCGACCAGAACGAGCGGCTCAGGGATGCCGAAAGGCCGACCAGGTCAAGAGTCGTCGGCGAAAAGGAACTGGTTACAATCGGCTTGGAATGCAACAAAGAGGCCCGGCCGCCCAGGACCCAGTCCTCATCGGCCATAAAACCGGATTGCCTTTCGGCTTCGATCTCAGGCGATAAATTCTCGGCCGAGATCAAGGGATGATGAGTTCTGACCAGATCGAGATACTGCTCAAGTGAAATGGTTTCCCCGCCATAACCGATGCATCGGAAAAAAAGCAGACAGGAAAACACCAGCCACCATTTCATCGCCTTACCTCCGCATACATAAGGGCTTTAACCATATCGATCAAAAAAAGTTCCCCCGCACATCTATCGGGTTTCCGATAACCCGCGGTCATTAAACGGGTCACCGATGATCGGCGATATCAAAGATGCCCTCTTAAGGTATTGATTGCAAGAGCAAAAAGCAAAGAGTAAAAGCACTCGATCGGCGAAAATATGGCGATTCGATTCCGCTCCGGTTTTATGACGGCTCGATTGAATTCAGAAAACTCACAACCAGCGCTTGCGCTTGAAATAAACGAACATCCCCCCGCCGATTATGATCGCCAGAATCCAGAACAGTATATATCCGTACGGAAAATCCAGTTCGGGCATATTGAACGGGCTTCTCGAGGTATTGAAATTCATGCCGTAGACACCGGCCAGAAATCCCAGAGGAATAAAAATGGTGGCGATAATCGTCAGCACTTTCATGATTTCATTCATTTTATTGCTGACCCCCGACATATACGTCTCCAGCAATCCCGAGACCATGTCACGAAAGATTTCCACGGTATCTATCACCTGGATAACATGCTCATAAAGATCGCGCCGATAGGGTCGCGTGGCGTCATTGACCAGCCCGGATTCCATCCGTTCCAGCCCCCCGACGGCCTCGCGCAGCGGCCAGGTGGCCTTACGTATCATAATCAGCTTCCGTTTCAAACCATGGATATTTTCCAGATCGGCCGGTCCGGGATTATCGATCAAAACATCCTCGATTTCCTCGACCTCGGCGCCGATCTTTTCGAGCACCCCATAATAATGATCGACGATCGCATCGATCAGAGTATAGGCCAGATAATCGGCCGACAGAAACCTGACCCGCGGAACCGTCTTCCGAAGCCGATCACGAACGGAGTCAAAAACGTCACCCTCTTTTTCCTGAAACGACAGGACGAAGTTTTTCCCGAAAACAAGATTGACCTGCTCGGAAACAAACTCATCGCTGTCCGATTCCAGATAGAGCATCTTGAGGACCACGAAAACATAGTCCGAGCTTTCCTCGATCTTGGGGCGTTGACCGGTGTTGACGATATCCTCGAGAACAAGAGGATGAATTTCGAAATGGCCGCCGATTTTTTCGATTAAATCGACTTCGTGTAAACCATCGATATTAATCCAGGACATGGCCGGAGTATCCCGAAATGGATAAACATCCTCGACATTATCGACCGTCATCTCCCGGAGGTTTTCGGCATCATAGTCGATTATCCGAATTTTCGATTTTTCGGTTTTCTTCTCACCGATAAAAACAACCGAACCCGGTCTCAATCCGGCTTTTTTGGATATTTTTTTAAACAATTTTGGCATGGTCCGTCTCTCCACAGGATAAATCGGGCTTTTCTTCGAAAAAGTATTTCCCCGGCAGGCGCCTCTGCCGACCTGAATACCCGTATTTTCATCCGCAGCTTTTCGGGCTCTCTCTTCGCTTTTCTATCGAATTTACAATAAGAAGCCGCTAATTATCAACAAATTTCATATACAGAAAAATCGACACTTCGCTCGGCCGGATCGGCCGCCTTATTTTGCCATGATAATTGTTTGACCGGAAAGCGGATTTAATTTATATTGTATCGTTCATATCGACACCGTCCGCACGAATGCAAATTTAGGAGGTTGAAATGAAAATAACAAGATGGACAATAGTATCAAGAGCCGCCGTCATTTGGCTGTCCCTGCTGATTCCGCTGACCGGCGCTGTCCAGGCCGGGGAATCGAGTGCGTCAGGCAGGGTTACCGATATGACCGGACCGGTGACACCAACGAAGCGTTTCAACCTCCAAAAAGCGCAGGCGGCCGGCTCGGAAAATTCGCCCGATCCGGCTGGAATCGCCCCGAAGCCGGATAAATCAAGGTCGACCATCGCCGGCAGGGATGCTCATCCCGATGATATCTTCTGGAGCGCCGGCTTCTCGTCTTTGCCCGGCACCGATGACATCATCCGGGCCGTGACGATTTATGACGGGCAGTTGATAGTCGCCGGAGACTTCATCATTGCCGGTGATGTTATCGCCAACCAGATCGCCGCCTGGGATGGTTTTTCATGGTCGGCGCTGGGATCGGGAACCGATGATCTGGTCTGGGCCCTGGCGGTCTATGACGGCCAGCTCATTGCCGGAGGCTCATTTTCCACTATCGACGGCGTCGTGGCCGGCGGTATCGCCGCCTGGGACGGGGAGGCCTGGAATCCGCTGGGTTCAGGTGTCGATGGTTACGTTCATTGTATGACCGTTTATGACAATAAGCTTGTCGCCGGCGGCGACTTCGGTGTCGCCGGCGGCGTTTCCGCCGACTATGTCGCCGCCTGGAACGGAGACTCCTGGTCGCCCCTGGGATCGGGCACCGGTTCCTGGGTGGTGACCATGACCGTCTACAACGACGAGCTGATCGTCGGGGGCGGTTTTACCTCGGCCGGAGGCGTCTCCGCCGATTATATCGCGGCCTGGGATGGCTTCTCCTGGTCGGCCCTGGGGTCGGGCACCAATTTCATTGTCTGGGCCCTGACGGTTTTTGACAACGAGCTGATCGCCGGAGGCGACTTTACCTCGGCCGGCGGGGTTTCGGCCATGTATGTCGCGGCCTGGAACGGCGCGGCCTGGTCGGCTTTGGGAGGAGGCACCAACGGCTGGATTTCTTCTCTGACAGTATATGACAATGAACTGATCGCCGGGGGGGATTTCACCGTGGCCGGCGGTTACGCGGCCAGCTACATCGCCGCCTGGGACGGCGCCGGCTGGTCGGCGCTGGGATCGGGGCTGAATAATTTCGTCTGGCCGCTGACGGTTTATGAGGGACAGCTTATGGCCGGCGGAATGTTCACCGCGGCCGGTGATATGGCCGCGATGTATATCGCCGCCTGGAACGGAACCGCCTGGTCGGCGCTGGACGAGGGGATCAACGACTGGATTCGAGCCCTGGCCGTATACGATGACAAATTGATCGCGGCCGGAGGTTTCACCGCTATCGGCGGCCTCCCAACCGGAAGGATCGCCGCCCGGGACGGCTCGGCCTGGGATTCGCTCGCCTCCGGCCTCAATGACGACGTCTTTGCTTTGACAATTTATGACAATAACCTGATCGCCGGTGGAGATTTTACCACGGCCGGGGGCGGCACCGCCAGGAAAATCGCCGCCTGGAACGGTAGTACCTGGCAGGCCCTGGGAACCGGCATGAGTGATAATGTCTATGCCTTGACGGTTTACGACGGGGAACTGATCGCCGGGGGACGCTTCACCAACGCCGGCGGAACGGCCATCGCCAAGATCGCCGTCTGGGACGGACTGGGCTGGGATAGCCTCGGCAGCGGCCTGTCCGGAAACGTCTATGCCCTTACCGTTTACGACGGTCGACTCATCGCCGGCGGAGGCCTTACGGCCGCCGGTGGCCAGCCGGTCAACTATATCGCCGCCTGGGACGGCTCCACCTGGGCGCCTCTCGGCTCGGGGACTGGCGGCTATGTTTACGCTCTGACAGTGTATGACAACAAGTTGATCGTCGGCGGCAACTTCACCAGCGCCGGAGGCATCCCGGCCGATTATGTCGCGGTCTGGGACGGCCTGAGCTGGGACTCACTCGGCACCGGCCTGGATGATTACGTATACAGCCTGATCGGGCACGACGGTCAACTGATCGCCGGGGGGGATTTCACGACGGCCGGTGATTCCTCGGTCAATCGTATCGCCGTCTGGGATGGCAGCCTCTGGCAGCCGCTCGGCTCCGGCATGGATGAAACGGTCCGGGCTCTTCTGACTTGCGACAGTGCTTTGATCGCCGGTGGTTATTTCCTGACGGCCGGTGATAAGGCCTCGCCGTTCATAGCCCAATGGACAAAAACATCCAGCTTCATATGCGGTGATGTCAACGGCAGCGGGCTGATCGACATTCTCGACATAACCTTCATCATTAATTATCTGTACAAAGGAGGTCCGGCACCGGCCTTTCTGGAATCGGCCGACGTTAACAGTACCGGTACAATCGACATTCTCGACATAACGCATCTGATCAACTATCTCTACAAGGCCGGTCCGCCGCCGAATTGCCCCTGAACCGACAGGTGCCGGCCCGGAATGGGTGAATCGTGCGGAGTTTACCCGTGACCAGTCAATGAACTATGCTCTGGATCCGCGATTTTGCCTTGCTAAAGTGATCATGGATACTTATCTTAACCTCAGGCAGTTCTGAATTTCAATATCAAATGCGGCAAAAGGGAGCAGATTATGGGACATTTGGTCGGCAAGGATCTGTATCGACGGCTGGGGCGAAAAATCGACAACCTGACCGCCCGGGTTCCCTGGAATGAGACTCTATATTTCATTTTGAAGGAGCTTTACACGTCCGATGAGGCCGAACTGGTCGTGAAAATGCCCTATGGCCTCTCGTCACTTGAAAAAATACGGAAGGTTACGGGACTCCCGGGAGGCGATATCGAACGGTTATTGACGCAACTGGCCGAAAAGGGATTGGTTTTCGATGCCTGGACCGGCGAGGAGTACCGCTATACCATTTCACCGCTGGTGATCGGTATTTTCGAATTCACCATGATGCGCACCCGGGGCAAGCTCAATTATAGAGAATGGGCCCGCCTTTTTCATGAATATCTCCAGGACAGGACAACCTATTTCGAGGCCAACTGGGGCAAAGGCCAGACTATTTCGCCGTTGCGGACTCTTCCCCACGAGGAAACCGTCGGCGACGGTGACTATGTGGAAATACTCGATTATGAAAAAGCCGCGGCCATTGTCGATCGGGCCGACAAAATGGCTATCGGTATCTGCGCCTGTCGTCATGAGAAACTTCACGCCGGTCAAAAATCATGCCAGGTGCCGCTGGAGACCTGCTCCAGTTTTGATGCTGCCGCCGAGATGCTCATCCGGCACGGCATGGCCAAAGAAGTCTCCCGTGAAGAAATGCGCGACAACCTGAACCGGTCGAGAGAGCTGGGATTGGTTTTCTGCGCCGATAATGTCCGGCGGAATATCACCTTCATATGCCACTGCTGCAGCTGTTGTTGCAACGTCCTCCTGGGTGTCAGCCGTTTCGGCTACACCAATATGGTCGTCAGTTCCAACTACCTGCCACATATCGACGAGAACGAGTGCATCGAGTGCGGTGAGTGCGCCGATGCCTGTCCTGTCGACGCCATCTCTATACCGGAGAAAGGCGGCCGCCCCGTGGTCGATCAGGAACGCTGCCTCGGTTGTGGTGTTTGCGCTCTCAGGTGTCAGACGGAATCACTGAAACTGAAAAAGCGCGCCCGCGTGGTCTTCTGTCCCGAGGATACTTTCGAACGGGTGATCCTTCAGAGCCTGGATCAGGGAACTCTTCAAAACCTGCTCTTCGATAATCCCAATAGTACCGCCCAGGATTTCCTTCGCGGTCTTTTCGGCGGCTTCCTGAAGTTGCCGCCGGTGAAAAAAGCTCTGATGGGCGATCGTCTGCGTTCGCGTTTTCTGAATCTTTTAAGAAGATGACCCAGCTCCGGACCTTTAAAAGGCACCGCTCTCCAGAAATTCCCGGCGAAGGTACTCATGCATGGGGAAATCCCGGTCGGTCGAATCGGGCGGCAGGAGATACCTGTACGGCTCGCTTTGGCCATCGGCCAGAATGGAATGACAGAGAGTACAGTCATTATCGATATAATGACCGCTACTGTCGACCAGCTCGGCATTGTGGCAGCGACCGCATCCCTCGCGCGAGCGATGTCCGATATGGCTGGGATAGCTTCCCCAGGTGATATTCATCCCGGGGTGAATATTCCGGGCATAAACGGCCTGCAGGACGGTAATCAATGAATCTATCCGAGCGGCTTTCTTTCGTGATATCTCCGGATAGTGTTCGGTGTAATAACGGCCGATGGCGTTGGCGATACCGTCAGCGGGATCACCATAGGCCGCATAATCGGCGATAATCGCTCGCAGTGCCCGGCGTTTGACAAACGGCAGCGATGGTTCGATCAGCCCGGCCCGTATCCGTCTATCGATCGCGGCGCCGGCCTCCTCGTAGACATGCGTCGCCCGGTTATGACAATCCACGCAATCGAAAACACGGACACGCGATGATCGAAAGGCGTCGCTTCCGGCCAGTTTTTTATTTTCGTACCGCCGGTAAGTACCATCGGGCTCCCGTACCTCGACCCAGATCATCTCCAGCCGCTCATCATTGACCGAGGCGTACCGGACCTCATTGTCACCGGCGATATGCCAGTGGATACCCGACGAGGTCGCCGACCGGCCGGCGTCGATCTTGAGATTGAGCGTCGTATACAGCGGGGTCGAGTTTTCATCGGTCTCATAGTGCACGATGGTTTTCATGTGACGTCCATAGAATTTCTCCGGCCAGTGGCATTTCTCGCATGTCTCCCGGGCCGGCCTGAGATTGCGAACCGGCGTCGGGATGGGTTTTTCGTACAGATTGAAAGTCACCGAGATCATTTGCCAGACGCCGTTGAGTTTGGCATCGACGGCCGCCCCGACGCCCTCACCGACATGGCACTCGACACAGGCCACCCGGGCGTGCGACGATACCTGATAGGTCGTCCATTCGGGATTCATGACACGGTGGCAGGCGGTGCCGCAGAAATTCGGCTGGTCCATGAAATGCGCGGCCTGGAAACTGGCTCCCCCCAGAAACAATATGTTGAGAGCGGTCAATAATAGAACCGTACGAAACACTCGTGATCCGCCGGCCAGTGCCCGCGTTTCCTCGTCGCCGAACCGTTCGGTCAGGAGTTCTTTGGTCGATTTACCGGTACGTTTCTGAAAACGCCGCCAGCCGATCGGAATGAATATCAGGCCGACAACAAACAGGGCCGGAAACAGCAAATAGGTCACCAATCCGATATAGGCGTTGGTCAGAAAACCCAGCAGACGGCTAATTTCCAGAAGCAAAAAAATAATAAATGACGAGGTGACCAGAATCACTCCGAGCCGGCCGATCCAGTTGACCGACACGCCCGTCACGAATCTCCTGAATTTGTCGTACATACCGCCGGTATCCGTTATCTGAAGAGTTTTTCGTAGATTTGCTGCATTTCCCCCGAGCGAATATCCTCCTTGATTTCCCCGGTGGGGCGGTTCAGCCAGAGGTGCATGGGATCATCGGTCAGCATCTTATCGATATAGGCATTGACTTCCCGGTCATTGTAGTGACGAGCCTCCGGCAGGAATTTGAAATAAAAATGCTGAGCCACTTCATATATCCCGTGCCACCAGGTATAATCCGGGCCCATCATGGCGGCTCCGTGCCGGGCCCGGCGCCCCTCGTGATGCCACAGTTCCCAGAAGGTCCACTCGATCTTGTTACCGAACGAAGCCTCATTTTCGAGCAGTTTCCCGTTCCATAACATATCCATAATGGCCCGGGCCGGTTTCGCGAATTTTTCGTTGTACAGCCGCACCAGGGCGTCGAACTGGTAAAAGTGTCCCTCGATAAAGGTCCGCGTATGGCAGGCCGTACAAACATCCTGCATGTTCAAACGCTTCCGTTCCCAGTTGTCCTTATGGACCGACACGATCGGACGCAACGTCCAGGCCAGCCGTGTCCCGACATCGTGCGTCAGCGGCTGTTTCCGGGTGGCACTCATGTGGCAGGTGGCACAGGTGTTGGCCTCGAAATAATCGACACCGACCACCCAGCTGTCGGCCTTGATATTCATCTCCTCGCGATGAGTATAATAGGCGTTGCCGTGCTTGGATTCCTCGTAAACTTCCTTTTGCGGATGATCGGGGCCGAGATGGCACTTGGAGCAGGCCTCCGGCTGACGGGCCTGTGCTTTGGAGAATGAATGGCGCGTGTGGCAGGCATTGCATGACCCTTTGGAACCATCGGGATTAATCCGTCCGATACCCGAGTTGGGCCACGATGCGGCCGCCAGCCTGTTGGTCGCCGCGGCATCCACTTCGACCCTGGTGCCGTGGCATGATTCACACCCGGTCACCGCTGCGGGATGCCCCCCGGCGACATGGGCCAGATAGGCGTCCTGAGAATCGAGTATCAGGCCGGCCGTGGCATGGTAGGAATTTTCCACCTGGCCGGCTTCTTTGGCGTGACACCGGCCGCAATCGCGGGGCGTAACCAGGGTGGCGATACGGGCCCCCTCGTGCAGATAGCCGTCGGCATCGCCGTCCTCGGCCGCATGGCAATCAAGACAGGTTACCTTATGGAAAGCATGCGCCGACTGATACCACTGATTGTACAGGCCGATCGAGATTTCCTTATGGCAGGTCATACATCGACCGGACACCTCGCCGGATGTCCACCCCGAAGCAGGAAACGAAAAAAACAGGCCGGCAAAGACAAACACCATAAACGGGAAAAATTTATTCATCGGTAACCTCCCCTGTGTCGATATCCAATAGTATTTAAACCCTCGTTTTACTCGAAATCGGCCATAATCATACCGAAAGCCCAGTATGCCGACTGCCGGTTGTCGCAAGCGACAAACGATTCGGTCGGCAGGAAAACAGAGACACCGATATCCAGCGTAATACCCGATATATTCTTCGTCCTGAGGACACAATCGAATTCGGCTCCGACATCCTTTGTTTTGACGGATCTATAATCGGTATATTCCACGGCGGTGGTGAAAAAATGCCAGTCGCCCCTCATCGTCCATCCGGCAAGCTCTTCCAGTCGGCCGCTAACGTACAAATCCATCAAACCACGCTTATCCGGGCTGATGAAATAATCCATATAGCCGCGAAACTTGTGGCCGGTATAATAAAGATCATCGTAATTTTCGATCCGGCCATCATCATTATCATCACCCGAGGCGTAATCGATACCGGCCGCGACACGCGGTTTGTATGGTCCCTTCAGCGATAATCCGGCCTCGACGGTAATCAGGTATGCGGCAATATCGTGTTCACTGTCGATGATACCGGGGGAATAGGGGCTGCGTTCCCAGACCTGCTTTTGGCCGAATTGATATACGACGTTCATCCGGAAATCGAAAGGAACCATTTGCCGGGACGCGTAGGCACCCAGGTTGAATCGTTTCAGGGCACGCCGGCCCGATATATAGAAGGAAGGCCCCAGTTGAATGGAGGGCAAATGCGCATCGTACTCATAAAAGGCCAGAAACTGAGCGCCCAGCGGGGCGACATCAACCGTCAAACCGAATATATCATAATCGAGATTGAGCGTCTTATTGTTTTTCTCATACTTCTTCAGCCAGTAACCGGCAAGAGTGATATTATCGGGATCGATCCATACGGAAAGACCCTCCCAGGCCCGACCGGTATTGCTCCAGCCGACGCTCCCGAAAACACGCTGGTTGCCCAGATTGACCTGGAATCGCCCGGCTTTCAAGCCCGGCCCGCCGGCCCAGAGACGATCGATCCTGATATAGGCCTGGTGCAGGTCGACATTTTCAAACCCGAGCGTGCTGCCGGAAGCCTCATGGGCCCCGACCATTCGGCTGTCCTGGAATTGAATCATCGCCGTGGTATTTTCGCTAATTCTGGCGGTCACTTCCAGTCGACTTCGAAGTAAAGAAAAAGTCTGCGTGGCGGCCAACGTATCGAGATTATCCCGGTCGAGTTCGGTCCGCCAGCGCATCTGGCCGCTGATATCGAACTCGATCTCAGCTCGACTTGATCCCCCCCCGACCGCAACGGCCAGGATGCCGAGCATCAGTATTATCCATGATTTCATAACGTCCGCTCCCCTGCTGGAATTTTGTCAATATCGCTTCCTGCCTTCAATTCGTAAAGCGTGACTCCCCTCCTGCCAATCAAAGCTATCCATTTTTAAAGATATAAACAACCTTATTTTCGGGCAAATACGCCCGGCCAATGCTTTTCGCCGCCGGAAAGATGGCCTGGAAAGGAACACTGAAAGACGACCGCCCTGAGACAACAGTCATTACCTGAGCATGGTTAAAAGCATCTTAAAACGTTTTGCGGCATTGACCGCATGCGGAATACCGGCCGGCAAAATCAGCATATTTCCGGCGGCAACATTGTGCGCCGTGCCGTCGATGATAAACTCACCCTCACCGTCGATCACCTCGACCAGCGCATCGAAATTGGTAGTATGTTCGCTCAGGTTCTGTCCCCGGTCGAATGAAAACAGGGTGACACTGCCATTGCTGCTTTTCATGACAATGCGACTGACCGTGGAGCCCTCGGAATATTCGACCAGATCAGCCGGGCGACTTACCCGGGATGGACCCATAAGCCGGTTTTTCTTATTATCCGGCATGATATATCCTCCTTAATACTCTGTATTTGCAGGCCTGCCGCCCGATTCCAGCGGAGCCTCAATACTGCAGAAGACGTCTTTCTCCTTCCAGGCCGCGTTTTTCGGTCAAATCCTGTGTAACCTCCAGAGTCCCGAGATATTCCCCACTGTCTCCGCGAAGGGCGAAATACTCGATACTGACGAATGTGCCTTTCATGTTAATCCAGAAAGCGGCCCGGTTCTGCCGGCCGGATTTGAAATCATCGAGTATCTTTTCGACCATATGCACCGATTTCGGCGGATGACAGTTCTGGACTTTACGACCGATAACACTCCGGTTGCGGGCGAAAATTCGTTCCCCGCCCTCGGAAAAATAGCGGACAGTGTCATCTTTGTCGACGAAAGTCAAATCGAAAGGAAGCGTATTCAGGATGGCCTTCAGTTCCGCTTTTGAAAACGAACCGCTGGGCTGTTCGATCCGGCCGGATTCGATGTCATCATGCTCGTTTTTGCCCGAATTCGTCTGAGGCGACCAATTATCGACCGGCTCGTACAGGCAGAAACCGATTTCCGGCGACTGCTCGTATATCCGGAACCATTCATCCTCGGAAAGCGTCTCCCGGCACATCGGAAAAAGAATATTTTCCTCCTTGAAGATCATTTCCCCGACGGCCGCCACGGCCGGCTGCAAAACCTCATCGGCGATCGCCGCCAGTTTCGACTTATCAACTTCCGGCATCTGCTCGAGAGCCCTTATTCCGGCATCAAGCAGTTTTCGGATCTCATCATGCTTCCCCCACATGACCTGCGGCGGCCCAGTTATGTCATGCTTTTCCAGAAAAGGAAACAAGAGATTTTCTTTGCGGGCATAATGCCGATCGAGTTCCCCGAGGGAAAGAAAATGACGTTTGATCTCCCCGGAGATATTATTCAAATCGTTTGCACCGGCGACCCCAGGTATATTTTTCAATAATTTCCCAAGTATATGGAGTTTGCGTTCCAGGGCCCGGTTCTCCATACGGAATGTATGTATCGGATGCCCCGGTGGAAATTCATCGGGCTTGGGCTTTTCGAGGCTGTCATGCAGGACTCGCGAGTGAATATCACAGAGATCGAGAATCTCATCGGGGGACATTCCCTCGTTTATAAGTTCCTGCTCGACGGCGACAACATCATCATGGGGAACCATTCCCAGGAGCCGTTCCAGTTGTGATTTGACCTGTTCCGGCGCTTTTCCCTCATGGAGTTGCTTTATCAGCGATTTCAGTATTTTCCTTCTATTGCCGGCACTATCGGTGAATTCAGTCATGATTTCTTCCCCTTCCAGCTATAGCTGTTTTCGATCAATCCCCGGTTATCGATCCCATTTCTCCTTCGGAACGATATTAAAATCATCTCTACCGAAGATTCAAATCTTTGGTTTAAAAATCGGAAATTATGACAAGAGGGGTTTGACTTAAGTCAACAACCGACAAGAAAATCATATTTTTCGCCCATCGGCAATTTTCCGCAAAAGCGGAATATCCATCAGAGTTATTGCCGGGCCATCTCCCCGAATCGCCCCTAATTCTTTGAGAAATGTTAACTTGCGGGAAAGGGTTTCGCTTATCGTGCCCAGGTGGCTGGCCAACTCTGATTTGGAGATATCAAGGATTATTTCTTTTCGCCCGGTTGTCTCATATTTATCCAGCAAATACGAGGCGATTCTGGATGGAACTTCCTTGAGCGATAAATCCTCGACCTGTCTGGTGAAATCCCTGACAAAAGCGGCCAGGGCACCAATGATTTTCAAAGATATCTGCGGCGATTGCTTCAGAAGGGCGGTAAAATCTTCCTTGGGGAAAAAGACGACCTCGGAATCTTCCAGAGCGCTGCAGTTGGCCGGAAAATGATGGCCCCGGAAGATGGCCGCCTCGGCAAAAAGCTGACCCGGGCGAATAATATGAATAGTGTATTCCCGGCCATCGGGTGATGATTTATAGACCCGGACCTTGCCGGATATAAGCAGGAAGAAGCCGCCAGCCGGATCACCCTCGAGAAAAATAATTTCTCCCCGGGAGACATTTCTACGGGAGGCAATCGAGGCCAGTTCGGCCAACTCCGATTCATCGAGTCCCCTGCAAAGCTGGCATTCTTTCAGCCTGTGTGAATCAAACATAAGGAAGAAATCAGGTGAGCTACAACCAGAAAACGGGGATCGGTAACCACCAATCCCCGTTTGACTTATTTCCCGGCAATATGAATTATGCCGAAAAGCCGGCTCGGTTTAGTAGCGTCGACCGCCACCACCGCCACCGCGATTGCGGCCGCCGCCGCCGCCGAATCCACGGCCGCCGCCACGATCGGTCCGGGGCCGGGCTTCATTGACATTGAGCGTCCGGCTGTGCATTTCATTGCCGTTCAAGCCGGCAATAGCCGCCATCGCCTCTTCCTTGGAATTCATTTCCACAAAGCCAAAACCGCGAGATTCGCCGGTATATTTGTCTTTGATAATGTTTACCGTGGAAACCGCGCCATAGTTTTCAAAAGCCTGGCGGAGGTCATCCTCACCCGTCTCGTGAGACAGATTGCCTACGTAGATATTCATTCTACACTCCACATTTGTTTACCCTTAACGACTCGGATTATAAAATCGTCTGTAAGGATAAACCATTGCTTGCGCACCATTGCGC